>ERZ857629.1759-NODE-1759-length-22340-cov-16.273682_pt1 | contig 22340 bp, 10 predicted proteins | sample MGYA00519700_ERZ857629 | MGnify/ENA primary metagenome ERZ857629 (study PRJEB31778, sample SAMEA3449351) | human gut metagenome | biome: human gut; feature: human-associated habitat; material: faeces | place: United Kingdom | collected 2010/2012 ...
CGAAGTCTGGGGCGATAGCACTGTAGCTCACTTTGCTTGCAAAGTGAGGGCCACGAACACGTTGCGAAGTCTGGGGCGATAGCACTGTAGCTCACTTTGCTTGCAAAGTGAGGGCCACGGACATGTGGCGAAAATCTGGGGCATGACCTTGTTGATTTTTTTGCGCGTGCTTGGCCGCCACTATATTCGTCCCCCTCACTTTGCAAGCAAAGTGAGCTACAGTGCTGCGCCTCAGACCTCCGCCGAATGTCCGCACGAAGCCGCTTGCAGCCATGTCGTACACGCTAACCTTTAATATTTCGATATTGAACACTCTACCACAAGGCTTCATTGTAGCTCACTTTGCTCGCAAAGTGAGAGCCACGGACATGTGGCGAAAATCCGGGGCATGACCTTGTTGAATTTTCTACGCGTGCTTGGCCGCCACTATATTCGTCCCCCTCACTTTGCAAGCAAAGTGAGCTACAGTGCTGCGCCTCATGCCTCGCCTCTCTACCAATCTTGTTTTTTCTTGATTTTAAACACCCTACCCCAAGACTTCATAAAAAGCCGACCTTATCAATGCAAATATTTGCCGGCACGAAGCGCCAAAACGAAAAAAACGAAGCGCCAAAACGAAGCCCCGAAACAAAAATACGAAGCAAAAATCCGAAACAAATAAAGCACTGCAACGAACTAAAAAAGCCCCGCGACCAACAAGTCGCGGGGCTTTTTTTATTGAAAGACTTCATTGCTTTCCCGTCAGTGTGGCGGGGAGGCAAGAATGTGGAGATTAATACACTGGGTTCTTGAGATACCAGTTGCTCTGGTTCTGGAGCTTCGTGTAGAGAGCACCATTAAATTCGGTCATGTTCTCGTATGGCTTAGCGTTGACAGAACGGCGGGCAATGGTCCATGCGAACCAGTTCGTACCGAAGTCAGGAGTGGCATAACCCCAAGTGTCCTTGTTCTTGTGGCGTGCGATACGAGTCAAATCGTAAAAGCGGCAACCTTCGAAAGCTGTTTCGAGCGCCATTTCGTCGCAAATCAAAGATTCAACGGCGTTGATCTGCTTACCAATGCTGGCAGGGATAACAGGATCTGCGGCTGGCAGCGGTTCGGCTGGAGTTTCGCCAGTTTCGGCATCGGCGAGAGCACCTGTCGGATTATAGACGTCTGACACATTAGTGCCTTCCTTTTGGAGTAAGTTGGTGTAGCGGAGAACCTCTGCAGGGTTAACAGCCGTGCCTGCTGAGCGGGCTTCTTCTGCTGCGATGCGCTGACCAACTACGACGTGGTAGAGAGAAAGCGTATCTTTGTCGCTGGTGACGTTGCAACCAGTCTCGTGGATACCTTGAACCTTGTCGAAGTAAGACTCGCTATTGAAGTCAAGCCAAGGCATGTTCTTCGCACGACGCAACTCATTGATGTCGATGTAGCTGGCACCATCAACCACACGAGAAGCGTAAGGAACAATCTGGTTGTTCTCGTTGATAGAGTCGGTCAAGATTGAAGGAATGGTCTTCGAGCTCAAACCGTCGCGCAAGATGGCGTAAGCATAACGCGGATAACCGGCACGGTTGACGGCTTCAGCGAAGCGCAAGTAAATCTGACGCAAGCGGTAAAGCGGGAAAGTGTAGTTGTATGAACATGAACCCGTTCCGATAGAGAAAGAACCAGTGTAATTAGCACCAGAATTAACAAAGGCACGCTTGGTAACGAAGGTCATCTTGCCAACCGTTGTGTTGAACTTGGCGAGATTTCCATTGATACGGCCATCACCGATTTCAATATACTTCACGTCCGTGACATTGTCAAAACCTTCATTGAAGTGCGCCAACTGGCTTTCACTCAGATTGAGGTAGCTCTTTGAAGCACTTACCTGACGATTCTTGAAGTTGGCAGAAATTGAAATCTTACCAGAAGCAACTTCTTTATCTTTACCGTCATCATCCTTCTCGATAGAAGAAGAGGTCGTTGAGTTGGCATCAAAACCATAAATCTGGGCAGCACGTGTCAGAACCGTACCGAACGAAGAGTTGGCTGCTGAAGCCATCAAAGTAATGACATCACTACCAACCTTTGAGCCCCTGTCTGCAAACAACAAACTATATGAACCTGCACTACTCCATTCATAAGATTCCTTACCATTGAAAGTGTTTTTGCTAAGACCACAATAATCGCCTGACGGGACGTTACTCTTGAGACGAGCTTCTTCCTCAATAAAATTATAATAATACTGAGCAGCCATCTCGTAGTCCTGCTGGTTGTCGCCGCGCATCAAATAAAGGTCGCCCATGATGATGTCTGGCTGGAAGACGAACTTCTTGGGGTCGATGTTCATTGCGCCATTATTGACGGAGGGGTAAGCAGGCGTTCCTTTCTTGGAATAGTTGTAAGCCTGCATCAAGCCGGCCTTCATGAGCTTGCTGAGCAGGTTGTCAACACTGACGAAGCCTTCTTCAGGATTCTTTTCCCAACCTGTGTTGGCATTGTCAACCGGCTTCGTGATGAAAGGCACTTCGCCGTAGTTCTGCACGAGCTGCATGTAGGTCCAAGCACGTACCATCTGCACCTGAGCGTACTCGCAGCGCATATAGTAATTGTTGTTTTTCTTGGCCATCGTGTCAGCCTTGGCAATGTAGAAGTTACACTGGTTGATGACTTTGTAGTAGGCCGAACGATTCAGCAATCCGTTGTCTCCGTCTTCCACTTTATCGAAATTGGAAATGCGGGCCACCGTGTCGCTCACATAGGAAGTTGTATCGACCATATCGCTGCGGAGGTCGCCCAAGAGAATATTGTTTTCAACCATATCCTGGACATTGGAGAGGATACCATAGTAGAAATTGATGGTATCACGTCCAGAGAAGTTCTCCGTGTAGAGATCCATGTCTGGAGTGAGCATATCCTCGCAGGAAGTCGTCGTCATGCCCAATCCCAAGAGGGATACGAACACGCCTATAATCGATTTCTTTTTCATTGTTTTATTTCTATTTTGCAGGATCCTTGCATAAGACAGGAGCTACTCTGCATGGCTATCAAGCGAACTTGGAAGCGCTGCCGACATTTCCTGTCTATGAATAGAAAAGCATGCCCCACACGCTGAAGGTGTTGCCCCGCATTGTGCTGGGGCACGCTTGTTATTCAAACTGCTTTTGTTTTCAGATTACAAGTTGATGGTCACACCAAGATTGAAGCTTCGGTTCTTCGGAAGCATGCCAGTGTCGATTCCCTGATAGAGAACGCTGTTGCCAGCAGAAACTTCAGGATCGTTTCCTAAGTACTTCGTAACCGTGAACAAGTTGGTGGCTTCTCCGTAAACAGAGAGGCCTTGCAACCAGCTGAGGTTGACAGGGAACTTGTAAGTGAGGCGAACTTTCTTGAGCTTCAAGTATGAACCGTCTTCAATCCAACGGTCTGAGAAGCGTTCGTTGTTGACCCACTCTTCGCTGGTGCTTGCCATGGTGCGAGGCATATCCGTAACCTGTCCGTTATACTTCCAACGGTTGACAACGGCAGCGGTCTGGTTGTAAATGCCGTTGGCACTTTCAAGCTGTGAACGCTGGTAGTTGTAGATATCATTTCCGAGAGAGTACTTGAAGTCGAGAGAGAGCGTCAAGTTCTTCCAAGTCAAGTTGGTAAAGATGTTACCATAGATATCTGGGTTGGGATCACCAATCTGAACCATATCGGCTTCTGAAATCCAGCCGTCACCATTCTGGTCTACGAAACGAACGTCACCGGCCTTGAAGTCGCGGTAAGGATTCTGTACGAGTCCAGTCGGGTATTTCAAACCAGCAGCCTTGGCTTCAGCATCGCTGGCGAAGACACCGGCGGTTTGATAACCATAGAAGACGCCAGCAGCAGAACCGACAGCGGTCAGGATGTTGTTCTTTCCGTAGATGGAAGAAGTGTAGCCGTGGATGGTCTTGGCCGTGGAGAGGTCCTTGTTGCCGTTGGCATCCAAAGCGTAAGTGGTGATGTAGTTGAGTGAGCCGTCGGGCAACTCAGTGATTTCATTCTTGTAGTGGCCTACGCTGAAACCAGCATCCCACTTCCAGTTGCGCGTGTTGACCAGAACGGCATTAACGTTGGCTTCAACGCCGCTGTTCTTCAACGCACCATCGTTGGCCCACATGTAAGGCAAACCAGTGATGTCGCTCACAGGCTTGCGGGTCAAGAGGTTGGTGGTCTTGCCGTAGAAATATTCAACACCAAGGGCCAAGCGGTTGTTCAGCAAATTGGTCTGCAAACCGACATTGAAACGGTGGTTGGTTTCCCACTGGATGGTTGGATTCTGGATGTTGGCCAACTTCAAGGCTGTGGCTTCCTTCATGAAGCGGAGGTTGCGGAAGTAGGTACGTGCTGCGTAGTAGTCTACGTTGTCGTTACCAGACTCTTCGTAACCAGCGGTGAGCTTCAAATAGTCAATGCCTTTGACATTGAACCACTTTTCAGAAGACATCAACCAACCGAGCTGTACAGACGGGAAGAGACCCCATTTGACACCTGCGAACTTGATTCCCTCAGAGGCTTCCTTACCGAAACGTGAAGAGGCTTCCATCGTTGTACCGATGTTGAGGAAATACTTGTTCTGGTAGTTGTAGTCGGCATTGAGGTAGTAAGCGAGGTTAACCCACTTGTCGCTCGTACCGCCTGCTTCCTTATACTGCAACGACATGCTCATGTTTGGCATCTTGTCCTGGTCGTTGTTGTAACCGACCATGTTGCTGTTGTTGTATGAGAAGGAAGACATACGGAAGCCGCCCAATACGTTAACGAAGTGACCGCCGAACTGACGTTTCCAATCGATGCGGAAATCGTTGAAGAGTGTGGTTTCTTTCGTGAACTGCGAACGGAGCGTAGAAGAAACAGCACCAAGACCAGCGACAGTTGTCGTAGGCGTACCGTCGTGAGGCAGATAGTACTTTTCGTTGTTACGCGTCATGATGTAGCTGAAGCGGTTGCTCAACTTGAGGTGCTTGCCAATCTTGTATTGCGGCATCACGTTGATGGCAAACTGGGTCTGCTCCATGTTGTTCTTGTTGTCGCCGTCGCCGTTGGAGAGAATCCAATAAGGATTGACATAACCAGCATAGCCGAAGTCCTCAGCGAAACGGTACGGGTTGTTGGCATCCGTATAGTTCTTACCAGAGAACTGCGTTGTGGTGTGGCCCACGTGCAAACCGCCGTTTTCATAATATACGTAGTGCGCATACGGGCTGATGAACGGAGACTGAATCAATCCCAACACATTGGGTGAAGAGATGATGCTATTTGAATAGTCGGAAGCCCAACCGTTGTCGCGGAGGTTGTATGCGTTACGCACGTAAGAGATGTCGATGGCCGTGTTCAAATCCTTGAACAACACGACGTCGCTGTTGAAGCGGATGTTCAAACGGTTGAAGTCGGTTTTCTTGGCCGTTGCATCAGCAGCGGAATAACCCAAAGAGAGGTTGTACATGGCGACATCGTCACCACCTTCTACGTTAACCTTGTAGTTTTGGGTGAAAGCGTTGTCATACATGCCGTCCTGCCAGTCCGTGTTGTTGTGGTAAATCGGATAAAGCAGATAGTTGGGGTCTTCGTTCATGAAGGTCGGAACAATCGTATTGTTCTTGAAATAGTCCTGACCTTTCTGAGTTGTTCCCAAGAATTCCGTAACGTAGTTGCGGTATTGGTTGGCATCCATCATTCTCAGCTTAGAAGGGGCCAACTCGTAGCCACCGTAAGCGCGAATGTTGATTCGAGTTACCATGCTCTTACCACGCTTGGTGGTGATTTCAATCACACCATTACCACCCTTGGCACCGTAGAGCGCCGTACCATTCTTAATGACCTTGACATCGGCGATGTCTTCTGGGTCGAGAATGTTGAAGACGTTGTTGACGAAACCTGTGTGGAGCGTTGTACGATCGTACTGCATATCCCAAACCACTCCATCGACAACCACCAAAGGCTGTGAGTTGGAGTTCAAAGAATTCAAACCATTGATGAACATGGCAGCGCCCTGTGCTGGATTACCGCCACGATTGATGGTGCGAACGGCACCGTTCAACTTTGATTCGATGTCTTCTTCGATGGTCAGCGCCGACGAAGCGTTGACATCCATCTTTGGCTGGTTGAAGAGCTGCGTACCATCGAAGTACAGGTTCTTCAAAGCGTTGGAATACAGATAGACATTCTGGTCTTTAAGACCCTTGATTGCATAATTGGATGCGTTGTAGTCACTGTGGTCATCAGGAATGGTGACATACAAAGAGGTGACGAAATCGGGGATGCGAATCGTGTAAGCACCTTTATCGTCGGTCAAAGCGGTATAGAAGCTGTTATTGAGAGCCTGTACTTTAACACCAGCCAAGGGAGCATGCGTAGCTGCATCGTACACAAAACCAGAAACTTCCTTCATGACATACTTGTCGTGAAGAGCCGTAGCAGGTTTTGAGGGCTTTGCTGCTTTTCCCTCTGTTTGTGCAGAGAGGACGCATGCGCCAGACAACATAAAGAGACAGACGCCTGCACGCAAAGCACTTTGCATCATATTGTTTCTTACGTTCTTACTCATCTTTTCTTTTTTAGAAGTTAACAAGAAGCTAATTAGCGAACTGGTTCAAGAATTACCTTAGCAATACTCAAAGCCTTGCATTTGCCTTTACGCTGCTGGGCATAAGACATGGAAACGCGCAAAACTGGGAAGCTTTCATAGCCTGAAGGAAGGCCAAAATAAGCATACGGGAACTCAAATGCTTCCCAGAGCACCTTCTTCTCAACCTTGTCCTGGTCAACAGAAACGTTCTTGACGGGCTTGCCAATCACAGAACCCTTGTCGTCGCGAATCTGCACGTCAAACACTGGTTTTTCTTCAATGACTGTACCGTCATCCTCTGTGCGGATGTTGTTGATGTTCACACGGTTTGGCAAAAGAACAATGGAAATCTTGTACTTGGTACTAAGAACTCTGTTAAGTTTGAAGTCGATGTTCAACTGGCTGTTACCAGAGACGGGGAAGTAGTAATAATAATTGTCTACGCCCAAAGCGTCAACATTGACATCTGCGTTCTGGTTTTCTTTGTCCAAAGTAACGTATTGTGCTTGCTCAGAGGTACTACCTGTTACCTGTGACGTGTTATGACCATTGATGTTCATCTTTTGGATAAACGAATAGCTGGGGTCGTAATTGTAGTTGTCAACCGCAAAGATGTAACCATTAGAAGCCTTGATGGCATCGTCGGCAGTCTGTCCGTCGAAAATGGGATTGACATTTCCCTTGTCTTTGTTGTAAATGACAAGGCCAGCATTGGAGTTGAGCGAGTCGGCCGTCAATACATGGTTCAAGAAAGCCTGCGGATTGGAAGTCGTGACAGGACCTTCTGAGTTGTAACCAACAGAGAATGTAGAGGCAGAGAGAATGCCAGAGGTGACGTTATAGGTTGTCCAAGAGTCCGTATTGAACTTCAAAGCATTGGTTCCCTTGTTGGTCCAATCGCGCTTGGAAGCATCCCAAGCATAGTTGTAGTTCTTGGCATACTTGAACAATCCATGAAGTTTCTGACGAGCGGCCTCATAAGCGGCATCCGTAGGGATGACAGAAACATAAAGGCTGTCTTCATCGGTAAGATAGGTCAATCTGGCATCAGTCATCAACGAATTTGTGCGCGACCACACAGAGTCAACGTATTCCATGCTACCGTTGTGGTTCATAGAACCCTGAGTGCTTGAAGAGGAGCTGAACGTGTAGACGTTATACTTGTCAATATCGCCATAAATCTTTGCAAAACGGCTGTCGACCTGCAAACGCTCGAAAATGTTATAGGCAAACTGAGATTCGCCGTCCAAAACGTGGAGCATACCGTTTGAAGAGAGGATGTTGGCATTGGCTGCATCAAGCTTGACACCATTGAATGTGCCTTCTCCTGCGTTGTAGTTAACGATCTTGGAGTTCATCAAAGCGATACGCTGCTCGCCCATGTTCGACTCATAGTTGAAGCGGGCGATGTGGTTGCGTGCGAAACGGTTGGCAACGTCGTATTCAGCACGCGTTCCTGCCATCTCGTCCTTGGCACGCAAGACAGCAGCGCTGTCCAATTCATCAAGATACTGCTTGGCATTGAAAGTGCCGTTTTTAGGCAACCATGCAGTGAGCTGCTGAGACGTGGCGAGAAGCTCAGCATAAGTCTGCTTGGCAGACTTGTCTGTCTGAGACTTCATCACTTTGCAGCGTCTCAAAATCATGGCCACAGAATCAAGGTCTGCATTGGCCTCGACGTTCTGCCAAATGGTGTTCGAGCCCGACACCGTGCTTGGCTGAATATCGAAATGATCATCGGTACAAGCAGTGAAGCCGAGGAGCACTGCCGCGCCCAAGAGGCCCGCTTTTACCGTATTTTGATAGATACTTTTCATTGTATTTTTGTATTACGTTGATTACCAATTACATTTGATTACCAAATGTCTTCAGCTTTAACACCATTGAAAACTGAAGTTGGAACGATTTCGAAGTAGTCGAGGAAGAGCTGAGAGTCGAGCTTCTTCAAGGCAGACTTGAAACGCAAGTAGTATGTCTTGTCTGAACTCATCTCACTCACGGTGACAATTCTTCGAAGAGCGGCACTTGCACCGCCGATATTACGTACCACGTCGGCAGGGTCGCCCTTACCGTTGGTGATGCAGAAGTAATTCGGCGCCTTCATGTAGCCCTGGTTACGCATGTTCTTGTCGTTTTCAGCATTGACAGCAGCATCGTCGCCATCGGCTACCCAAGGAATGGCTGCCGTTCCAACAGACTGGCGCATATCGTAAGGCAGTCCTGCAGGAACAAGACGGAGCGGATCTGAACCGAAGTAGATCTGGGCCATACCACGCAAGGTGTTGTGGGAAGCACCCATACGAATTTCGTATGTTCCGTCTACAGGGACTGGAGGCAATTTGAGCACGAAGTCGTAAAGACCTGCCACCATGACCTCGTCACCCTGATAGTCACGCCATGCACCGCCAGCAGGAGAGTAGGCATCCATGAGGTAAAGCAGGATGGTGCCACTCGATTCGCTGGTGATATTGTCGAAATAGCCATTAGGGAATCTGAAGTAACCATTGCCACGCACACTGTTGGAAGCGATTTCCGGCAACATCGTCGTGATGTCAACACGGATACGTTCCCTGCCTAAACGGCTGCGGACACCAGAATCATACATCAAGACTTTGTTGATCGGGAAATAATATCCATTGACAGCGCTGTTGTCGAACACGCCGTTGTCTGGAGATATTTTCACGCCTTCGTCTTCAACGCCTGTTTCGGTGTAGTCACCATCAACACCATCATTGTAGATGGACTTACGGTTGGCATAAATGCTGTGGTTGAGGTCACGCTGGAAACCTGTATCACCAACTTGGGTGATTTTGATGAGACCTCTATACTTACCGATGGTTGCGTAGTAGTCCCACACATTGACCGGAAGGTTGTTGGTCTGAGGTTTCTTGTTGTCGCCGTATTTGTAACCATACTCGTTGTAGTGGTGGACAAAACGGTCGTAGGCCATGCGGCCTTGCATGAAGTGGTAAGCAACGAAACGGTTGATGGCATTGTCGGGGTTCTTCAAGTCGCCCTGAGCCATTGTGCCGTAAACGGCTTCACACTTTTCTTTGACAACCGGCATTATCTGCTCCCAGTTGGTAACGTTGCCTTCTTCGTCCTTGACCAAGGTGATACCCCACTCTTTTTCAAAGATAGAATCTGGCTCAACTAACGCCGTATAGCCCATATAACGGTGCTGCATGTATTTGGAATCAGCGATACCGCTCAGCTGGAACTTCTCCGGATAGTCTTCCTTTTCATATTCGTTGTCGATAGCAGGAAGCGCCATCGTGTCGGAATAAGAAGTGGCTTCAATCAGGTGTGCAATGATCTTCATGTTATCTGCAGAAGCAATCAGCTCATACACATTGTCTGATGAAGGTGCGATGACCGAATAAACCTCATGCACCATACCATTGGAAACTTCCGCATTGGTTTTACCGACACGGGCGTTACCATTGATGACATAACTTGCGTTGCCACCTGTGGTGTCTTGTGCACATGTCAGCAAGCGGTCGTTGAAGTTTGGAATGGCGAATGTTCCCGGAGTTGGGAAATCAGATTCTTCATAAGCGTCATCGGCGCCATTGTCGATCAAGCAACTGTAGGCAATCAACTGAGCCTGCTCGTAAGAGAGCTCTGTCACAGCGTTGAGCCCTAACTTATGGACGTAAGCATCAATGGCATCATTGTTTGGTGCAAAGAGCGTGTAGTTACCACGGGCAGAAAGAACGCTGGTCAAGGAAGAAGCATCGTCAGACTTTCCAAGTTTCACTTTGTCGAAAATGTACTTCAAGCTGGAATATTTGGCTGGGTTGTTGGCCAAGTATTCAGACATCGACTCTTCTGACTTTATAGAGTAATCGCCTTCATTGATGTGCTCCTTGCAGGATGCAAGGAGCACACCAAGTGAAAGTACACAAAGCCATCCAAAGACGCGAACTGAAGTCGTGAACAGACCTTTAAAACGTCTTGATTTCATAGGCTATTAATTATCAATTGTCAGAATAACGTTTCCAAACAGGATTCTGTTCGAGCTTGCCACCGTAATCAACACCGTTGACCTTAATTTCCTCACTGTAGATAGGATTGTAGAGTGAGTAGAGAGCCTTCAGACGATTGCGGACAGTTGTTGAAAGCGTAATGTAGTTGGTAAGCACATCGGTGTTTGCATTGGTGGCTTCGCACTGACGCACGATGTCGAACCAGCGCTTACCTTCTGCAACGAACTCACGCTGACGCTCATTGTAGACGAGCTTCAACAGGTCGTCGGCGCTCTTGACGTTACCGCTGTGGGTTGCGTAGTCGTCTCTCAGACGGTCACTTCTCAAATCGGCAACCTTGCCATAAGAGTCCGTAGCCTTCATCTTAGGATTGCAGCGAGCGAAGATGGCGTTAACCAAGTTGAAACCTTCAACCAATGCGTAACCGGCATCGGTCTTGGTGGTAGAAGCCTTCGTTGAAGAAGGCAAAGAACGGGCAATGGCTTCAGCCTTGATCAACATGATGTCTGACAAACGATAGATTGACCAGTTGGCATCAGCGTTTGTAGAATAAGATGCATCACAACCCTTTGTTACATCTTCATAATCATCGATGTTAAGGTTGTTGATCACATACTTGTGGCAGATGGGCTGAGAAGCCGATGAAGTCTTATAGTCGAAAGTTTCGAGCAAACGGATGTCGCACTTGCCGAAACCACGGTCTACATTATATGAGCTGGCAGCGCTGCTGGTCAGCGTTGAGCTACCGACCATGGCACCAACCTTCAACGAACCACTGCTGTTAGAAGCCAAATAGCTTCCCGGCGTTCCGTTTGACTCACCACTTGTGCTGTTGTACTTGAGCTGCAGGATGTGTTCATACATAGAATTGCTGTTGCCCATAGTTGCGAAATACACCTCATCAGTACCAGAAGTTGTATAGCTGGAAATAGTGGTCATGTAAGGATACTCTTTGTCAAGAGCCGTGAAATTGCTCTGTTCCTTGACTACTGAACCGCCAAGCTGCTTCATTTCCTTGTCATATTCTCTTCTGATATGGTTGAGAACAGAGTCTGCATGAACAATGGACTTCTTGAAGCATTCCTTGCTCAGGTTGTCTAACTGCGCAGAAGCAATCGTGTCACCATTCTCGTCGAGAACATAGTCGCCCTTAGCCTTAGACTTCAGGAGCATACATCCTCTCCAAAGATACATATCAGCCAAAAGGGCATGGATACCAGTCTTGGTGAAACGACCTACGTTCTCACTCAGAGAACCATAGTTGTCTGGTGCATACTGCCATTCTTCCTGGCCTTCCGTGTCGAGATCACGAATCAAAGTGCCGAGCAAATTAACACCCTTCGTTGCAGGAAGCTTGTTGGCACGTGCTTCAGCATCGGTGCGGATTGGTGTCGTGTTGTAAGGCACGTCGCGGTAAGCGCGAACCAAATAGAAATAATAGAGGGCACGCAAAGCTTTCACTTCGGCACGCATTGGTTTCCAGTCGCTCAAGCGGAAGCTTGGGTCGACTTCCTTACCAGGCTGAGTCATGATGTCACCCTGAGAAAGCACCAAATTGCAATAGTTGATACCCGTATAGAATGAAGACCAGTCGAAGATACCTTCGGTTGGCACCAAGATACCCTGCTGAAGGTGCTGGATACCAGTCTGGGTCATATCGTTCAACGCCAAGTTGTCTGAACGAAGCTCACCCCAATAAAGGATTCTCGAGGTGACAGCGTCGGACGCCATCTGACGGTATGCCGCTGCACGGACGTTGTCCACGTCGGTCTTTGACTTCCAGAAGTCATCCTCTGTAATCATGTTTGATGGAGACAGAGTCAAGAAATCTTCACAAGAAGCCAATCCCATGCTGCCGAACAAAAGTCCGACAGCAAGGATTTTATTGATAAACTTATTTGTTTTCATCATATTAATGGTTTAGAAGCCAACATTCAAACTAACTGTAAATGAGCGTGAACGCGGAGTCTGAGAACTGTCCGTACAAGGACTGAAACGAGAAGCTGAGTGGTCTGGGTCTACACCTTTATACTTCGTCCAGAAGATAAGGTTGTTACCAGAAGCAGCCAAACGCAACGAGCTCAAACCATATTTCTTCAACTTCTCAGCCGGGAAGCTATAGCCAAGCTGGAAGTACTGGAAGCGCAAATAGTCACCCGGTTCAACATAACGGTCGCTAATCAATGCGTTGAAGATGTCACCAGAAACGTTGGTGTTCATGGCACGAGGAATCTCAGTCACCTGACCATTGGTTCTCCAACGGTGGTTAACCGCAGCACTCTGGTTTTTGTTAGTACGCATATCCTCGGCATACATACGTGCCAAGTTGATGATCTTGTTGCCGACACGGAAGTTGAAGTTGGTCTTCAAAGTCCAACGGCCGTAAGTGAGGTCAACACCGAAACCACCGTTCATCTTAGGATTAGAAGAACCTAAGTAAACGATATCCAATTCGTTGATCTGACCATCGTGGTTGATATCTTCGTAGATAACGTCACCACCTTCGAACTTGTATTCGCTACCACCACCGTAGTTGTAGACCATCTGCAACGGGTTGCCGTTCTTGTCGTAGATCACGTTGCCTTCAGCATCGCGAACGATAGGAGCAGTTTTGCCAGTTGCCTTAGCCGTGTTGTAGAGGTTGCCGTTGGCATCTGGTTCCGTCAGATAATATTCATTGTCGTCAGGATTCAAGAAGTAACCGTTGTGCTTGTAGTCGTAAGCATAAACGCCCTTGAAGCGGAAACCATAGATACCACCCAAAGAGTGTCCCACCTGAACACGCTCCAACGGTTTTTCGTTGGCCTTCTTATAGTTGAACTCAGCGTTAACCGTGTTAAGCACAGAGGCATCCATCTCAGTTACCTTATTGATATTCTGAGAGATGTTGAAGCGGAAGTTAGCGTGGAACTTACCGAACTTCAAAACGTCGGAAGTGCTGACAAAGAGTTCCCAACCCTGGTTGGTCATCTTACCAACGTTGGCGCTGCTCAATGAAGTGAAACCACTCGTTGAAGGAACACGAACACCAGAGTTCAAGAGGTCGGTTGTTTTCTTGTCATAGATATTGAGGTCGAACTTGAGCAAGTCGTCGAAGAAGTTCAAGTTGAAACCTAAGTTCCAAGACTTGGTCTTTTCCCAACGGATGTCAGTCAGACGCAAGTTAGACGGACGGATGGCAGTCACACCATTGTAGCTACCGTAAGAAGCATACTGGTTGTAGATCAAACCTTCGCCGAAGCTTGAGTTACCAGTGACACCCCAACCCGGACGGAAAGCCAACATGCTGATGACCTTCTTCAATGGTTCGAAGAAAGCTTCATCGCTAATGTTCCAACGACCAGAGATACCAGGGAAGAAGCCCCACTTGTGGCCAGAACCGAACTTCGTGCTACCGTCGGCGCGGATGGTGAAGTCGAAAGCATATTTAGAACCGAAAGCATAGTGAACAGAACCTGTACCGCTCATGCTGTGGCCCTTACCCGTTGAAGTGCTCATACCAGTTGTCCATCCAGGTACAGTTGGGTCGGTCAAGCCGCCGCCGATACCAGAAGAAGACTTAGACTGAGAAGTTGAGTTGCTGGTGCTTGCTTCGATACGTGCCATCACCTGGAGAGAGTGGTTTTCGTTCTCGAAGTGAGGACGGAAGACCAAAGAGTGACGCGTCGTGAAAGCCAAGGACTTGAACTCCTGGTTTGAAGTGAGGTCCTTATTATAAGTAGAAGCGTTGCTCAAAGAACCAGGATAGTAAGCATTCTTAGTTTCAGTGTAAGCGTTCAAATACACTTCACCCGTATAGTTCAACTGAGTTTCCTCGTCTTCCTTGCCGAGCAATTTGTATTCGATAGAGAACTGCGGCGTGATGGTATAAGTGGACCATTTACGCCATGCCTCATAAGCCTTGGCAACCGGGTTACCATTATTAACCATATCACCCAAATATTTAGAAGTCAAGCCTTTTTCTACAGAGTTGGCAAAGCCAAGTTCCGTAGCAACATTCGGCATGATATACCATTCGCCGGTGTCAAACCAGTTCTGGGCAGTTCTGTCATACTCATAACGAGTTACAGACATATTAGGCATTGCCTGATAAGCATTACCCATCAAACCGTCATCGTAGTTCTTGTTCTGGTTCGTGTAAGTCAACGCGAAGTTAGAAGAGAACTTGATACGGTCGGACACTAAGTAGTCCAAAGCCAAACGTGTGGTGAAACGATCAAGCGTCTGCTTGATAACGGTACCAGTTTCATGGTCGTAGCTACCAGACACACGGAATGATGCCTTGTCACCACCACCAGAAATGTTCAAACCATAGTTGTGAGTCTGACCAAACTGCGTTACCTCGTCAATCCAGTCAGTGTTCTTGTTATAGTTTCCATAGAAAGAAACGTATGAAGGTTTATCCTGCAATTCGACCATTTCGTCTGCCGGGTTACCAGCAGCTGGGTTCGGATTGTGGTAAGCCTGCTGAAGCATCATCTTATACTGGTCACCATTGAGCATCTTCATACCAGAAGGCTGCCATGCGCCAGAGAAACGATAGCTGAAGTTGACCTTGGTCTTACCATGAGAACCACGGCGTGTCTTGATTTCAATCACACCATTAGAACCACGCGAACCCCAGATAGCCGTTGCGGCAGCGTCCTTCAAGACGTTGATGCTGGCGATGTCTTCAGGGTTGACCTGCAACAAGTTAGCAAACTTTTCTTCGTTCATATCGTTAGCGTCGAACTCTTGCGTGTCATAGTCCTCGAGGATGTATCCGTCGACAACGATCAAAGGTTCCTGATTACCATTGATAGAGGTAACACCACGCAAACGCATGCTGGTACCGGCACCAAGGTTACCTGAGTTAGAGACGATGTCCAAACCTGCAATCTGTCCCTGAAGTGCTTCACCAGCAGTTTCGAAAGACAAACCCTGCATTTCGTCCATGTTCAACGACTGCTGAGCAATAGAGATTTCGCGCTCAGGGATGACCATACCATTGGACTTCACCTTACGCGTAACCACCTTAACAGCAGTGCTTAAAGTTGTATTGTCGACCAACTCAACGCGGAAATTTGACTGCGTTCCAATGGGCATTCTCTGAGTCTTGTAACCAATGTAAGAAATCTGCAACGTGTTGCCTGGATTCTTAATTGAAAGAGAGAAGTTACCATTAGCATCAGTCTGAGTAGCAGAGATGGCACGGTTAGACTTATCAATCTCAGCTACGTTCGCCATCACGACAGGACCTTTGTCAGCAGAGCTCCAAACGTGTCCTGTAATGCGCTTCTGAGCAAATGCGACAGCACAGCAGAAGCACAAGGCAAGGGTCAATAAATATTTTATGCTATTCATGATATTTTATATTATCTGATTCTGTACTTCTTGACGAAAGAACGTGCTGCGGCTGCCGTTGCCCATTCGCTGTCGTAGCGTCCGTTAGGAAGAGATGCGAAATTAAGCACCTTATCTACCTGGTGGAGGACAATGTATGAAGAATTCTTGATTGATGAAGCGCCACCTGAAGTTGCACTATCGAAATCCATATCGCGAGCCATGAGGTTGTTTGGAGCTATAACATGCACTTTTTCACCAGTGTTATCCGTTACAGTGATAGCATTGTCAGACTGCTTAACATGCAAAGAAAGGTAAATATTCTTGACATTGTCAATACATGAAGTCTGATATTTCATGCCATCTGCGTTGTCAGCATTGGCCATATTAGTGGTCACGTGGTCAACAAAGAGAGACTGGTCTTGGAAGTGATACTTCAAGAAATTGATCAACATGGTGATCATAGCCTTAGCCTTCGCCTGGTTTTCTGGAGAAAGCGTACCTTCAGTTTCCTCAGTTGCACCTTCGCGGTGAGCTTCCATCCATTCAACGATTTCGTCGTAAGACATCAAGCCCTTAGCCTTGGCTGCATCAATAGCCTCATTAGTAGGCACATAAACCGTGTAGCGGTAGTTATTGAAGAAGCGCACCAACATTTCGTTGTTTGAAGGATTGACACCTTCGTCGGTGAAGATACGGTATTTCTTCTGTTCAGAAGCCCAAAGCGTCTTGTCGGTCTTCATTTCTTCAGTCTGGAAACCAGCGAGAATCAACTGATCGGCAGAGAAGTTGGCCTTGCAGAGCTCGAAGAACTTAGAGAACTTGTCGCCCTGTTCGCTCATGACAGCATAAACAGATTTCGTTGTAGGCTGCATCGGACGGTTAATCAGGTAAGTCATACCGTTACCATAACCATTCTTCTCTGGAGACATATCATATCCTTCGATGACTTCGCAGTCGTGGTCGTTGGCATACTCGTCGCGCTGAAGCTGGAGCTGGTAACCACCATCAACCAACATACCTAAGCCATTCTTAGAAGCATCGCCCTTGTACTTCACATAAACTGGAGCACCAGTACGAGCCAAGAAGTAAGTACGCTTGCCGTTGACACCCTTGTCGTTGTCCTCATCATCGGTGTCGTGAACAACGATGTGCTGATCCAACATATCAATCAAGAGCGCCTTCTTAATCTTACCAGAACCATTGATGGTCAACTGAGCGTTTGGTTCAGAAACGTTGGCAGCATTACCACCAATCGTCTGACGCTGGTCGCTTTCAGGGTTCTGACCTGTTTCGATGTTATATTTATAGGCCTCGGCACGAACAGGAATCACAGCACTTGCCACATTCTTATAAGTGAAGCGCCAGTATTTCCAGTTCTTCTTCTGGTCGGCAGAGTTACCGCGAGCCAAAGACATCGGGTCGACATAGCCATAAGAGCCCAAGCCTTCATCCGTCGGAACGAAGAATGAGAAGCGAGACTGCATGGCCTTCAAGTAAGTTGAATAGTACTTCTGCAACGGAGCGTTGTTGTATGAGTTTCCTTCAATGTACTTATCGTCGGCACGAACAATAGACTTGATAATCTGTGCATTGGAAGAAATGAGCGCGGGCGCAATCACAGAAGAATAGTCAGCCGGCGCAATCACGCGGTTCATGACATAAACAACACCGTTGTTGGCCAGCAAGCATTTGTCGATACATTGCTTATATGCAGCCTCATTTTCATAATCCTTTTGGGTTGCCGGGAACATCTGGTCCTGAGCATCGTTCATGATGGTCAAGTACTTACTCGGCACACTCTCAAGGAAGGAGTCCCTCATCAAGTTATTAATCAAAGCCTGAATAATGTCAAGAGGAATCTGATAGAGATTGTATTCAAAATTCTTGAGTTCCTCGGCATTGTAAGTGCCATCACCCTTAAGAGTAGGTCTAACGATAGGCAACTTGGCATAACGATTCATGATTACACGACCAGCGCCGTCAATGAAGAAGTCAATCATGGCAGCATCCGTCGGTACGAACATGGCACCCATATCCTGCTCCTTCGGCGTTGAAGAAGAGATGGCATACTGGTTCCATCCTGGATCGTAAGTCAAGAGAGGGAAGTCACCCAAAGACTTCTTGTCAGGACCAGTGGTCATGGCGCCCGTGCTTGAACGGCCAGAAATATAGCGCTTTTCAAACACAGAGTCGTTGCCGATGTCGTAGATCTGACGATACTGTGCAGTCAGGGTAGAGTTATAATAAGGTGCGCTGAAACGGTCGAGCATCTTGCTAAACAAATCGGTTGCACCGTTTGTGCGGATAACCTCAGCCATATTAGGAGGCGTTACCAAAACAGTGTCCAAAATATTGAAGTAACCATTCAAGCAGGTCACGTCTTGCTTCAAGACCTTGGCACCATATACATAGGCACGCTTACCACCCTCGGGACCGTTAACCCAAGGTTCCTTATTATTAAGGATGAAGCTAACGTCGTCGTGGGTGATATTCTTCACCTTCATCTGGTCTTCAATGAAGGTAAGCATCATCGGAGAAGTGGCATCGAGGGCCATATAAATGCCCGGATGACCCATAGTTGTATACTTGTCCCAGAAGCGCTTGTCGCCTGTGCTGTTTCCATCAGCATCGACTTCGCCTACGTTCTTGTTGACAGGAAGTTCGTTATAGTACCATCTACGAACTGAGTCGGCAGCCGAATACGCTGTTGTACGACGCATTGTCAGAGAACCGCCGCCAGTTGAATACGGCAACATTTCCAAGACATCAGCATTGTCGAGCATGGTGGTAAAGAAGAGCATCTTCTTCTGCGCCAAAGACAATTGGTCATAGCTACGAATAGGATTGCCATTACCATCCTTCCAGTCAGTTGTTTCGAAAAACTTTCTATAAGCCTCGTCGTCAGCAACAAAAAGCGTCTTACTACCGGTTCGAGAGAGCACGTTGGCATAACCCAAGTCATCAGCCAACCGAACAACCGTGGTAAAGTTTCTTGCCTTCAATTCGTCGTAAATACTCCCGCCCAAGAAACTTGGCATCGTTTCATCCAAGTCGTAATCGTCAGAACAAGAGTACGTCAGACCGCAAGTCGAAAGCAGGCACATTGCACCAAGCAATGATTTTCCCATTTTGCTAAAACGGTTTTTCATACGCACTAATAATTTGTTTAATATTTGTTTTCTGTTTGTATTCACACATTTGTACACACTTTATTTGCAGCAAAATTAATAGAATTTTGTTATCTAACTATCAAATGCCCGTGTTAATATTCTACCTATTAAAGATATTTAATAATTGGCCGAGTTTGAAATGTTAAATTCGCAGGAAAAGCCCGCTGCGGAATGGAAGCTCAATTAAGTGCCGCATTTGCATACGCGACTTTACATTTTAAAAGGAAAACGGAGCGGCGATGGCGCATTTTTTGTAAAATATTAAACCAGTTATCCGCTCAAAACGAAGGCTTTTTTGTAATTTTACATGCGGAAATTCAACCCATTTTTTCGACATTAGACATGACAAAAATACGACATAAAATCATCATCTGCTGCCTCCTCGCCGTTGCTCTGACGGGCAATATTATCTATCAATGCGTGGGGTGCAACAGCAAAAGTGGAGGGGCGCAGACGGAAGAAAAAGAAGACCGCCTGCCGCGGCTCAACAAACTTCTGACCAACAAACTTTCCAGCCGCCCTGAGACGGAAGGGATGGACAAAGACATCGAGAGATACATGAAACGCTGGGAACTGCGCGGGGTGCAAATCGCCGTATCAAGAAATGATTCGTTGGTGTATGCAAAAGGCTTCGGATGGGCGGATGAGGAACGGGGCAAGGCGATGACGCCGGGCCACATCATGCGGATTGCTTCGGTCAGCAAATTGCTGACGGCGGTTGGCATCATGAAGCTCCGCGAACAAGGACGCCTGAAGCTTTCCGACCATGTCTTCGGCGCGGATGGCATATTGAACGACACGCTCTACACGAACACGATTCGCGACAAGCGGCATTTCGACATCACGGTGGAACAACTGCTGCGCCATGAAGCGGGGTTCACCAACTACGCGGGCGACCCGATGTTTTCCACAAGGTATATCATGATGCAAAACGGACTGAAGACGGCGCCAGACCACCGCACCCTGCTGAGCATCGTGCTCAAACGCCGATTAGGCTACACCCCAGGAACGGCCACGCGCTATTGCAACATCGGCTATATGCTGCTGTCGATGATCATCGAGAAATGCTCGGGCATGAGCTATGAAGCGTATTTACAGAAATACGTACTCCATCCAGCGCATTGTTTCGATTTCCACATCGCAGGCAATTATTATGAGGACCGCCACCCTGGAGAGGTGCGTTATTATATGCACAGCGATGCCGAACCGATTGAGGAGTTCAACAACAGCGGACGCATGGTGGTGAAATGCTACGGCGAAAACGACCTGCCACGCCTGCAGGGGGCTGGAGCGTGGGTGGCATCTGCGGCCGAACTGTGTCGCTTTGTCGCTGCCATCGATGGCGACGACTACGTGCCCAACGTCCTCTCGAAGGAATCAATAGAAACCATGACCAGGAACCCAGACGACCACCATTTCGCCATCGGCTGGAATCGCACGATGAAGGGTACGCCCTGGGTGCGGACGGGCACCCTGTCGGGCACGAGTTCACTGGTCATGCGTTACCCCGATGGCCAATGCTGGGTGTTCATCACGAACAACAGCACCTGGAAGGGACAAGGACAGGCGAAAGACACTATGGCGCTATTTGCCAAACTCAAAGCGAAATACGGCGCGTTACTGAAACCGCTGAAAGTGGATTTCGAGAGCAAGGGCTGATGGCGCAATCAGGACAAGCCTATGCAACGCGACGATGGTATGGACGGCGAAGGCAGCGCATGTGAAAGGAAGGGGAGCAAAATTGAAATATTAAGTAGGTGGAGATTGTGCGGAAAGAGCCTTGTCTGCGGCCAGGCGCGGGCTGAAAGCCCAGTAAGTCCACAGCCCAGGGCAACGCCCTGGGTGCCATGTCCCCATTCCCTACGCCCTGTAAGGGCAAAAGTAAAAGTCAACCGTTCGCCCATACTTTTGCCCTTACAGGGCGTAGGCGTTTATACACTGATACCCAGGGCGTTGCCCTGGGCTGAGAACTGGCTGCCCTTTCAGGGCGCTCCCTTTCGCGCTTTGTTCGTTTATCATGTGCGCATGCTTATTGCCATCCGCGCTAAACATCAATCTCTTTCCGCGCCCTTATAGAGGCGTCCCTGCCAAGTGTCGCGTTGCTCCAAACGCTTCTTGACCAGCTCCACAAACTGATAGTTTTTCAAACCCCATTCTGGTGCCAACAGGAGGTCGGCGGGCGATTGCGACGTGAATCTCTCCACCACGATGTCGGGGCGCAAGCGCTCCAGAAAATCCACAACGACATCAACATACTCATCCACCGTGAAGAGCCTGACGCAAGCAGGGTTTTCCTGATACTCGCGGGCCAAAGGCGTGCCTTTGATAATCTGAAGCTGATGGAGCTTCACGATGTCGACAGGCAGGGCAGAGACTTCTCCTGCCACGCGGCAGACGTGGTCCGCACTTTCCCCGGGAAGTCCCAATATAAGATGTATGCCAACTGGCAAACCTGCAGCGGCAGTGCGGCGCACGGCCTCAACAGCGCAGGCATAATCATGGCCGCGGTTGATGCGTCGCAACACGGCGTCATCGGTGGATTCCACGCCATATTCCATCATCACGAAATGCCGCCGCCGTAGTTCCGCCAGATAATGCAACAACTCGTCGCTCACGCAGTCGGGACGCGTCCCAATCACGAGGCCCACCACGTCGTCAACGTCCAAAGCCTCTTCATAGAGCTGCTTCAAACGGGAAACGGGGGCATAGGTATTGGTGAACGACTGGAAATAAGCGAGGTATTTCATCTCTGGATATTTCCGCATGAAGAAACGTTTCCCCTCCTCCATCTGTCGGGCGATGTCGCGCTTCTCTGCGGTGAATCCCGGACTAAACGAGCGGTTGTTGCAATAGATGCAACCTCCGCTGCTGATGAAACCGTCGCGGTTGGGGCATGAGAAACCTGCATCGATGGTGATTTTCTGTATCTTGCCATCGAAATAGCGGTTGAGGAAAGCGGAAAATGGAAGATAACGTTGCATGGAAGAGGGTGTTACTTATGGGTGAAACGGACGATGACGGAGGACAACTTTACGCTTTGCGTCATCATTTGCAGGCACAAAAATACAAATTAATTATATACATCCCCCCGAAAACCGCCGCCTGAGAAGAAAATGCCTAAAAAATTTGGCCGTTTGAAGAAAATATTGTAATTTTGCACACGCATTCAGCAAGATGTTGGAACCATCAAGAAAGAAATTCCACTGCAAACACAACATCTTTCTGAAAATATCTGCGGAAATAGCTCAGTTGGTAGAGCACAACCTTGCCAAGGTTGGGGTCGCGAGT
>ERZ857629.1760-NODE-1760-length-22336-cov-4.106189_pt1 | contig 22336 bp, 19 predicted proteins | sample MGYA00519700_ERZ857629 | MGnify/ENA primary metagenome ERZ857629 (study PRJEB31778, sample SAMEA3449351) | human gut metagenome | biome: human gut; feature: human-associated habitat; material: faeces | place: United Kingdom | collected 2010/2012 ...
CCTTTGCCTTATATATAAATATGTTATGTGGCTACAATTTCTTCACAACAAAACTTTCAATATTCTTGAATCCATTGAGGAAATCACGCACAGCCATACGTTTTTTTCCTGAAGCCTGCACATCAAGAAGTTCGAGCCAACAGTCGGGAGTTGCAACAAAGAGCTGACCATGACTTGCCTTCAACGTGCCGGGAACTTCAGTAGAAGGTGTTTGAGTCTTCTTAGTCTTAAAAACTTTCAGGACAGAAGCATTGCCTTTCGTCTCGCCAACGGGCACAAGTGTAGTCCATGCACCGGGATATGGAGACAGTCCGCGAACGAAATCATACACCCGTTTTGATGATTGGTTCCAGTCAATCTCACACGTTTCCTTGAATATTTTCGGTGCCGAATGCAACTGTACATCCTCATTCTGAGGCTGCGAGGGAACATTGCCGTCGGTGTCTATCACGAGGTTCACGGTGTCCAGACATATCTGTGCGCCAAGATTCATAAGTCCGTCATAGACATATTCCACATCTGCCTCATCGGGAACGGGAAACTCACGCTGCATGATTATGCGTCCGGTGTCAATCTCGTGGTCCAGGAAAAACGTCGTGACACCGGTCGTCGTCTCGCCGTTTATCACCGCCCAGTTTATCGGAGCAGCCCCGCGATACTGCGGAAGCAGGGCTGCATGGACATTGAACGTGCCGAAACGAGGCATCGCCCATACCACCTCCGGCAGCATGCGGAATGCCACCACCACCTGCAAGTCGGCATTATACGAAGCCAGTTCATGCAGGAAACCAGGGTCTTTCATCTTTACCGGCTGAAGAACCGGCAGACCTTTTGACAAAGCATACTCCTTCACCGCCGACGCACGAAGCACCGAACCATGTCTGCCAACAGGTTTGTCGGGCTGCGTAACCACCGCAACGACATTATAACCACCTTCGACAAGCAACTGCAAAGAGCCTACTGCGAATTCGGGAGTACCCATAAAAACTATTCGTAAATCTTTCTTTTCCATTTCTTTTACATTAATTTATACTTGCGAAGTTGATACAAGCCGAATGCTATCAAGCCAACGTTCTCATTACAGAGTGCGACCTATCCTATGCAAAGTTAATTATTTTATATGTAACAAGGAAAAAGTTTTGAGGCAAGATGCGTGTTTTAGGCACGTTTTTAGTAACTTTGTAGCCACAGACAAGTATTGGATTTTCATAGAAAGGACCACAGACATGACACAACAAGAAGACATAAAGAGAGCAGTAGAAGTGATGAAAAAAGGCGGAGTGATACTCTATCCCACTGACACAGTATGGGGCATCGGATGCGATGCAACCAACGCCGAAGCCGTAGCAAGGATATACGACATAAAGAAAAGAGACGACTCAAAGGCGATGATATGCCTTGCCGACTCAGACACCCGCATACAACGCTATGTCAGAAACGTGCCGAATGTGGCGTGGGACTTGCTTGAAGTTTCAGAAAAACCGACGACTGTCATCCTCGACAACGCCGTAAACCTTGCCCCGAACCTCATTGCCGAAGACGGAAGCATTGCCATGCGCATTACGAAAGAGCCGTTCTCAAAGGAGCTTTGCTACCGTTTTCAGAAGCCCGTCGTAAGCACAAGCGCAAACATCAGCGGCGAGCCCGCAGCACAAAACTATTGTGACATCGCGCCGGAACTGCTTGAAGCAGTGGACTACGTGTGCTGGTCGCGCCGGCAAGAACACAAGCCTCACACACCAAGCAGCATCATCAAGATTACAAACGACGGCGTGGTGACAATCATAAGAAAATAGAAGTCGTACCCTGCAAGGCTTTGACAAAGAGGATAACATAATGCGAAAAGCCCGAAGAAAGGATGGTATCGGAAACAAAGAAGGCAATGAAAATGACATTATCTATTAATGAAAGGACAATAGACCAACTCAATGAATGGCGCACGAAACATGTGACAAACCGGCAAATGACGCTGATTCTGGCGTTTTTCATAGGATTGTTCGCATCACTTGCAGCACTCGTCCTGCACTCGATAATTGAACTTATACAGGAAATTCTTGTTTCAAGACTGCATGCCGACACTTCGAACTGGCTTTTCCTCATATTCCCCGTCATAGGAATCTTCCTCACTTCGCTCTTTGTGAAATATGTCGTCAAGGACAACATCTCACATGGTATCACACGAATCCTGTACGCAATCGCATCAAAGCGGTCACGCCTTAAAGGGCACAACTGCTGGACTTCGGTCATAGCCTCAGCCATAACCATCGGTTTCGGAGGTTCCGTAGGTGCCGAGGCTCCTATCGTTCTGACGGGTTCTGCCATCGGTTCCAACCTCGGCAAACTGTTCAAGATGGACAACAAGACCTTGATGCTGCTCGTAGGATGCGGTGCCGCGGCGGCAATAGCGGGAATTTTCAAGGCTCCTATGGCAGGACTCGTGTTCACACTTGAGGTGCTTATGGTGGATTTGAGCATGGCTTCGCTTCTGCCCATACTCGTTTCGAGCGTCACCGCCACCTGCTTCACATACATATTCATCGGCAGCGACTCACTTTTCAACTTCCACCTTGACGGCGCATGGATTATAGACCGAGTGCCGGCAAGCATCATTCTGGGAATAGTGTGCGGCATTGTGAGCCTTTATTTCATACGCTCCATGTCGATGTGCGAGAACTTTTTCGCACGGTTGAAGTCGCACACATACGCAAAACTCATTACCGGCGGACTGATTCTGAGTTCGCTCATCTTCCTTTTCCCCGTACTTTACGGCGAAGGCTACAAGGCCATCAACATCCTGCTGAACGGCCAAAGCGAAGCCGACTGGAACCAGTTACTCAGCAATTCGCTCTTCTACGGACACGGACAACTGCTCATTCTGTATGTGGCGTTGGTCATTGTCACAAAGACTTTCGCCACCTCTGCCACAAACGGCGGTGGCGGTTGCGGTGGAACATTCGCACCGTCGCTTTTCGTGGGAGCCTTCAGCGGATTCCTTTTCTCACGCCTTTGGAACATGCACCAGTTCGGAGTCTATATCCCGGAAAAGAACTTCACGCTCCTGGGAATGGCAGGAGTGATGGCAGGAGTGATGCATGCGCCTCTCACCGGAATATTCCTCATTGCCGAAATAACAAACGGCTACGACCTTTTCATCCCACTGATGATTGTCAGCATAAGCTCGGTAATGACCATAAGCATATTTGAATCGCACAGCATCTACGCCATGCGACTCGCCCGTGAAGGTAAGCTTCTCACCCACCACACTGACCGTTCAGTGCTGACCCTGATGAGTCTTGAAAGCGTTATAGAGAATGATTTCACGGCAGTAAGCCCCGATATGCCGTTAGGAAAGCTTGTCAATGCGATAAGCAAGAGCCATACGAGCTTCATTCCGGTGCTCGACACTGCCGGAGTATTGCTCGGCGAGATTGACATAACGAAGATTCGCCACATAATGTTCCGTGCAGAGCTGTACAACAAGCTCTCGGTAAAGCAGCTGATGACACCCGTCGCCGCCAAATTGGGAATAAATGACCCAATGGAAGACGTCATGCGCAAATTCGACTTAAAGAATACCAACTATCTGCCCGTGGTAGATGTAGGCAACCATCTCACCGGCTACATATCACGAACACGGCTCTTCAGCATGTACAGAAAGATTGTTGCCGACTTCTCCAACGAATAGAACGCCCCCGAAAGAAGCCGGCAGCACAAAGTTGCAATAACGAAAAAAAGCATCCATCATGAGCACATTGCCCGATGGATGCTTTTTGTTTTATGTAAGAATGGGTCTTACTTCATTATTATTTATTGATATCCCAGCCCACAGCCGATGCTCCGAGCACAGCGGCAGAAGAACCTTCAAGACTGGAAACAAGGAACTTTGCCTTGCCCTTGTAGATGTTGAGGATGTTCTCTTCGTATGCCTTCTTGATAGGATTCATAATCAAGTCGCCTGCCTTAGTGAGTCCGCCGAAGAAGATGAAAGCCTCCGGTGAAGAGAAAGTAGCGAAATTAGCACATGCCTCTCCAAGGATACGGCCAGTGAATTCATAGATGTCGAGAGCCACCTTGTCGCCCTTTAATGCAGCAACAGACACATCGTAAGATGTAATCTTCTCCGGGTCTAGTTCACGAAGAAGTGACGGAGCGTCAGATGTTTCCAACACTTCGCGTGCAGTACGAGCCACACCTGTTGCAGAGCAGTAAGTCTCCAGACAGCCCTTTCTGCCACATCCGCACGGACGACCGTTCTCCTTGACGATGGCATGACCGAGTTCTCCGGCGAAACCGTCGCATCCATAAACCAGCTGTCCGTTTACAACGATACCCGAACCAACACCTGTTCCGAGTGTGATAACGATGAAATTCTTCATGCCGCGAGCCACACCGTATGCCATTTCACCGATAGCAGCAGCGTTGGCGTCGTTTGTCAGAGCCACGGGGATGCCGAGTTTGTCGGAGAAAAGCTTGGCCAATGGCACTACGCCATCGCGTCCCCACTCCAGATTAGGAGCGAATTCGATGGTGCCGGTGTAATAGTTTCCGTTAGGAGCACCAATACCCATAGCCTTGATTTTGTCAATGCCGCCGACCTGGTCGATAATGATTTTCAGAGCTTCAACGGCTGCATCAACGTATGCCTGCACGTTGTTTCCATAGCCCTGTGTTTTGATTGCTGTTGTAGCCTTGATGTCGCCGCGGCTATCCACGATACCGAAAACGGAATTGGTACCGCCGAGATCCAAACCGATAACATACGGTTTCAAAGATTCTTCTGTCATGATTTCTTTTATTTTTGTAAATTAATAGTAATAACCGGCAACCGGAATGAAAGCAAGCGGGGCGTCGTTTTTCATTTTATCAGTATTTGTAATCACACTTGCAAGCAAGCCGGCCTTTCACGGACAAAGGTATTAAAAATACTGTAATAGCACAAAGTTTTCAAGCGAAAATTTGTCTATATCGCATAAAATTTGCAATTTTGCACTCATTATGCAATTTCCTATACAAATAGACATATTGGACTTCATTTTCAAGGGGATTCTTATTGGCATCATGGCATCTGCCCCTATGGGTCCTGTCGGGGTGCTTTGCATACAACGCACACTGAACAAAGGGCGTTGGTATGGCTTCATTACAGGCATTGCGGCATCTGTCAGCGACATCATATATGCTCTGTTCACTGGATTCGGAATGAGTTTCGTAATGAATTTCATCAACAACGAGCGCAACAGATTTCTGCTTCAGATAAGCGGAAGCATTCTTTTGCTTATCTTCGGCATCTACTGCTACCGCTCAAACCCCACGAAGAAATTGCACAAGAGCGTGAAAAAGAGTAAAGGAACGCTTCTGCACAACGGCTTTACTGCATTCCTTGTCACGCTCTCCAACCCTCTTATCATATTCCTTTTCATATTCCTTTTCGCGCAATTCGCCTTTGTCGTGCCCAACCGTCCCATTGAAATGAGCGTGGGTTATGTCAGCATCCTGCTCGGAGCGATACTCTGGTGGTTCGGTCTGACATGGCTTATCGACACGGTAAGAGGCAAATTCGACGACAACGGAATACTCATCATCAACAAGATTGTGGGTTGCATCGTCATCATATTCTCTGTAATCATGCTTTTTGGCACCATTTTCAACCTCTACAAGCTGCCTTATTAGCGCAGTGAAGAGACATTGCCACAAGGCTTTCAGCATTACGCCCCAACAGTAAAAGAATAAAAAATCACATTCATTTTTATGTTTATCGCTCAGGAATTAAGAAAGAAAAGCATCGCAGAATATCTGCTTTACATGTGGCAGGTGGAGGACATAATACGCGCTTACGACTGCCAACTGTCACGAATAAAGCGTGAATACATCAGCAGGTTCGACTATACCGATGAGCAGAAGGAAGAACTCACCGACTGGTATGGCAACCTTGTCACAATGATGAACCAGGAAGGCAAGCGACAGGGCGGACACTTGCAGATAAACATGATTATCGTGCAGGACATGAACGAGCTGCACAACCAGCTGCTTCAAAGCAGCCGCTTCCCGTTCTACAATGCCGAATACTACAAGGTGCTGCCGTTCATCGTCGAACTCCGCAACAAAGGCGAGAAGAACGTGAACGAGATAGAGACCTGCCTCAACGCGCTTTACGGCACGATGATGCTGCGCTTGCAGAACAAGAAGATAAGTCCCGACACCGAGCATGCCATCAAAGAGATTTCCACCTTCATCGGAATGCTCAGCGACTACTACATAAAGGACAAGAATGAAGGTCTGAAATTTGAAGAGGAATAACTATCGTCACACAACATGAACATTTTGGTAACTGGCTGCAACGGCCAACTTGGAAACGAAATCCAACTGCTGGAGAAAGGAAACGGCAAGCACGTTTTCTTCAACACTGATGTGAATGAACTTGACATTACCGACGAAAATGCCATCAACGCATTCGTAGATGCGAACAATATCGATGGCATCATAAACTGCGCCGCCTACACTGCGGTAGATAAAGCCGAAAGCAACGAGGCCCTGTGCCACACTCTCAACGCCACAGCGCCTGGTTATCTGGCAGCTGCAATGGGCAAGCGTGGAGGTTGGATGGTACAGGTTTCCACCGACTATGTGTTCGACGGAACGAAGCACACGCCCTACTCCGAGACCGACCCGACATGTCCCGACAGCGTGTATGGACGCACAAAACTCGAAGGCGAACAGCTCGTCAGACAGCACTGCGAACGTGCCATGATAGTGCGCACGGCATGGCTTTACAGCATATTCGGCAACAACTTCGTGAAAACAATGATACGCCTTGGCAAGGAGAAGACCGAGTTGGGCGTAATCTTCGACCAGATAGGCACGCCGACATACGCCCGCGACCTCGCCGTGGCAATAATGACGGCGGTGGAAAAGGGCATCACCCCCGGCATCTACCACTTCTCCAACGAGGGTGTGACGAGCTGGTACGACTTCACAAAAGCCATACACCGCATTGCCGGCATAAGCGGTTGCCATGTCCGCCCGATACACACGGAGGAATACCCCACCCCCGCCCGACGCCCACACTACTCCGTCCTCGACAAGACAAAGATAAAAGCCACATATAATATAGAGGTACCCTATTGGGAGGAAAGCCTCGCCGAGTGCATAAGCAAATTGGACAAATAAACAAAGCATGAACCAAGAAATAGAACGCAGGCGAACCTTCGCCATCATTTCCCACCCTGACGCCGGTAAGACCACCCTTACAGAGAAGTTCCTTCTCTTCGGAGGTCAGATTCAGGTGGCAGGTGCCGTAAAGAGCAACAAGATACGCAAGACAGCCACTTCCGACTGGATGGAGATAGAGAAGCAACGTGGTATCTCCGTTTCCACATCAGTAATGGAATTCGACTACGAGGGTTACAAGGTGAACATCCTCGACACACCCGGCCACCAGGACTTTGCCGAAGACACATTCCGCACACTGACAGCCGTCGATTCAGCCATCATCGTTGTCGACGGAGCAAAAGGTGTGGAGACACAGACACGCAAACTGATGGAGGTGTGCCGCATGCGCAACACTCCGGTAATAGTGTTCATCAACAAGATGGACCGTGAGGGACGCGACCCCTTCGACCTTCTCGACGAATTGGAAGAAGAACTCCAAATCAAAGTGCGCCCCCTGTCATGGCCAATCAACATCGGTGCGAAGTTTAAGGGTGTATATAACATCTACGAGAACAAGCTCGACCTCTTTAAACCCGACAAGCAGCGCGTGACGGAGAAAGTGGAAGTGGACATAGATTCCAACGAACTCGAAACCCAGATTGGCGAACAGGATGCGCAACAGCTGCGCGACGACCTCGAACTCATCGACGGCGTATATCCCGAATTTGAAGTAGAGACTTACCGTTCTGCCGAAGTCGCGCCCGTTTTCTTCGGTTCCGCGCTCAACAACTTCGGCGTGCAGGAGCTGCTCAACTGCTTCGTAAAGATAGCTCCGTCGCCCCGCCCCACAAAGGCAGAAGAGCGAATGGTGGAACCGGAAGAACCGAAGTTCACCGGATTCATATTCAAGATTACCGCCAACATCGACCCCAACCACCGCTCATGTATAGCTTTCTGCAAGGTGTGCAGCGGCAAGTTCGAGCGCAACAAGCCCTATCTGCATGTGCGTCTGGGCAAGACAGTGCGCTTCTCATCGCCCACACAGTTCATGGCACAACGCAAGAGCACCATCGACGAGGCTTGGCCGGGCGACATCGTAGGTCTGCCCGACAACGGAATCTTCAAGATTGGCGACACACTCACCGATGGTGAGCAGCTGCACTTCCGCGGACTGCCATCGTTCTCGCCCGAAATGTTCAAGTATATAGAAAACGACGACCCCATGAAGTCGAAGCAGCTTGAGAAGGGAATCAACCAGCTCATGGACGAAGGCGTTGCCCAGTTGTTCGTCAATCAGTTCAACGGACGCAAGATTATCGGCACCGTCGGACAGCTGCAGTTCGAGGTAATACAGTACCGCCTTGAAAACGAGTACAACGCCAAGTGCCGCTGGGAACCCGTCCACCTCTACAAGGCCTGCTGGATAGAGAGCGACGACGAGGCGGAACTCGATGCCTTCAAGAAGCGCAAGTACCAGTACATGGCAAAGGACCGCGACGGACGCGATGTGTTCCTCGCCGACTCAGGCTATGTGCTCAGCATGGCCCAGCAGGACTTCAAGCACATCCGCTTCCACTTCACAAGCGAATTCTAACCCACTGACAACCACACCATTACATAAATCAAACGGCAGTGCCACGCAAACGGCACTGCCGTTTTTTTTTGAATCAAAACCGCTGCGTTTTCAAACAAGGCTTCTTTGCAATGAAAACAAGACTTCTTTTCACTCCAAAGAAGCCTTGTTTGCGACATAAAGAAGCCTTGTTTGAAAACCATCGGAATTTACACCGCTTTTTAACTTACGAAAACAAAAAAACGAGAGAAACAGTCCACGGTTTCAAATATTATAATTATCTTTGTCGCACCGGTCGGCAAGTAGCTGCGACACAAGCCGCACGACACCTGCCGAAGCCGTAAGACAATCTACAAACCACCCCATAAACTTTTGAAACAAAACATTTACTTTAAATCATAAAACACAACAAAGACATGAAAAAGTATCCCAAAATTGGAATCCGCCCCACCATTGACGGTCGTCAGGGAGGCGTGCGTGAAAGCCTTGAAGAAAAGACAATGAACCTTGCAAAGTCTGTTGCAAAACTCATTTCCGAAAACTTGCGCAACGGCGACGGCTCTCCCGTTGAGTGCGTCATCGCCGACACCACAATAGGACGCGTGGGCGAAAGCGCCGCATGCGCCGAGAAGTTCGAACGCGAAGGCGTTGGCTCCACCATCACAGTGACATCATGCTGGTGCTACGGTGCAGAGACAATGGACATGAACCCGCACTGGCCGAAGGCTGTATGGGGATTCAACGGAACAGAACGCCCGGGTGCCGTGTATCTGGCAGCAGTGCTCGCCGCACACGCACAGAAGGGTCTGCCAGCATTCGGCATCTACGGACACGACGTGCAGGACCTTGCCGACGACAGCATTCCTGCCGATGTGGCAGAGAAAATCCTGCGCTTCGCACGCGCCGCTCAGGCTGTAGCTACAATGCGCGGAACATCCTATCTGTCAATGGGTAGCGCATGTATGGGTATCGCCGGTTCCATCGTCAATCCCGACTTCTTCCAGGAATACCTCGGAATGCGCAACGAGAGCATCGACCTTACAGAGATTATCCGCCGCATGACAGAAGGCATCTACGACCCCGTGGAGTTTGAAAAGGCCATGGCATGGACACGCGAACACTGCATGACAAACGAAGGCGAAGACATAAGCAACCGCCCCGAAAAGGCAAAGACACGCGAAGAGAAAGACCAGGACTGGGAATTCATCGTCAAGATGATGATGATAATGAAGGACCTCATGCACGGCAACCCGCGCCTGGAGGAACTCGGATACAAGGAAGAGGCCATCGGACACAACGCCATCGTAGGCGGCTTCCAGGGACAGCGTCAATGGACCGACTTCTATCCTAACGGCGACTATCCAGAGGCTCTTATGAACACTTCGTTCGACTGGAACGGTCTCCGCGAACCCATCACACTCGCTACCGAGAACGACGCAGGCAACGGTGTGGCCATGCTCTTCAACCATCTGCTCACAGGACGTGCACAGATATTCTCCGACGTGCGCACATACTGGAGCCCGGAGGCTGTGAAACGCGTCACAGGCAAGGAACTCACAGGTCGCGCAGCCGGCGGTATCATCCACCTCATCAACTCCGGCGCAACAACACTCGACGGTTCCGGCGCCGCTACCGACGCTGAAGGCAACCCCGTAATGAAACACTTCTGGGAAATGACCGACGCCGATGTGGATGCATGTCTGAAGGCTACGACATGGTATCCCGCCAACCGCGACTACTTCCGTGGCGGTGGTTTCTCTTCAAACTTCCTGACAAAGGGCGGCATGCCGGTCACAATGGTACGCCTGAACTTCGTGAAAGGTCTCGGTCCGGTGCTCCAGCTCGCAGAAGGATGGACTGTCGATATCGACCCGGAAATCAACGAAATACTCGACAAGCGCACCGACCCGACATGGCCTACAACATGGTTCGTGCCACGCACATGCGACAAGGCACCGTTCAAGGATGTCTATTCAGTGATGAACAACTGGGGAGCCAACCACGGAGCCATCTCCTACGGACACATCGGAGCCGACCTTATCACCATGTGCTCAATCCTGCGCATACCCGTATGCATGCACAACGTGGAGGACGAACGCATCTTCCGCCCGGCAGCATGGAACGCATTCGGTATGGACAAGGAGGGCGCCGACTTCCGCGCATGCAAGAACTACGGCCCAATCTACAAGTAAACAGTAATCGGTCAGTTGTAAATTCCATTACATGACAAACCTATGAATCTGGCAGCGAGCATTGCGTTATTCGTATCAGGAGTGGTCCTCTTTACAGTAATCGCCCTTGTCAAGTCAAGCTACGGCGACTGTCTGAAGAAGATTCATCCACTCATATATTTTATTGCAGGACTGTCTCTTTGCTGCATCCTGTTTCCACCGGAAAGCATCAGAGACACGCCACAATACGGAGAACGCATGTTCACTGCCTTCATGGTGTTCATTCTTACCTGCATACTGACAACCGTGTCAGGGCAGAAAAGGAAGGAAGACGACTGAAACAAAACTACAAAACCTACATTTATGACAAGAAGATTTATCCTCAACGAAGTATCCTACTTCGGACCCGGAGCACGCAAGGAACTGCCCGGAGAAGTGCGCCGGCTCGGACTGCACAAAGCTTTCGTATGCACCGACAAAGACCTCATCAAATTTGGAGTGGCACAGAAAGTGCTCGATGTGCTTGAAGAAGCAGGAATACCATACGAAGTGTTCAGCGAAATAAAGCAGAACCCCACAGTGACAAACGTGAAAAAGGGTCTGGAAGCATACGCAAATTCAGGTGCCGACTTCATCCTCGCCATCGGCGGAGGCTCAAGCATTGACACAGCGAAGGCAGTAGGCATCATAACCAACAACCCTGAGTTCGCAGATGTGGTTTCGCTCGAAGGCGTTGCCGACACAAAACACAAGGCAGTGCCAATCATCGCCTTGCCGACAACAGCAGGAACAGCAGCCGAAGTGACCATAAACTATGTCATAACCGACGAGGAGAACGAGAAGAAGATGGTGTGCGTCGATCCTAACGACATCCCTGCAATCGCCATTGTCGATGCAGAACTCATGTACACCCTACCACGTTCGCTCACAGCGGCAACCGGACTCGACGCTCTAACACACGCCATCGAAGGACTTATAACCAAGGGCGCATGGGAAATGAGCGATATGTTTGAAATAAAGGCTATCGAAATGATTGCCAGACACCTTGAAACAGCAGTGAACGAACCCACCAATGCCGAAGCACGCGACGGTATGGCAGTGGCACAATATATTGCAGGTATGGCATTCTCGAATGTCGGTTTGGGCGCAGTGCACGGTATGGCACATCCGCTCGGAGCCATCTTCGACATACCACACGGTGTTGCCAACGCCCTGTTGCTGCCCATCGTGATGGAATACAATGCTCCTGCCGCTCTCGACAAGTATGTCACCATAGCCAAGGCAATGAGTGCCTACACCGAAGGCATGACACGCGAAGAAGCAGCCAAGGCTGCCGTTGATGCCGTAAGACAGCTCAGCATCCGTGTAGGCATACCTCAGCACCTCGCCGAACTGGGCATAAAGGAGACCGATTTGCCACGACTCGCAAAGGCAGCCTACGCTGATGTCTGCACGCCCGGCAACCCACGCGAAGTGACAGAAAACGACCTTCTGGAACTCTACAAGAAGGCTTACTAAAACAAACATAGTTGGGGTGCACCACAATACGCGCCCCAACTTTTTGCATTTATAAAACCAAGAAATGAAAAATAAGAAAGAGTCTATCCTGACAAAAGATGGAGTAAGCTTCATCCTACCGTTCATACTCATCACATCATGCTTCGCATTGTGGGGATTTGCCAACGACATAACCAACCCGATGGTAAAGGCTTTCTCCAAAATATTCCGTATGTCGGCGACAGACGGAGCCTTGGTTCAGGTGGCATTCTATGGCGGCTACTTCGCAGTGGCATTCCCTGCCGCCATCTTCATACGCCGTTACAGCTACAAGGCAGGCGTCCTGGTAGGCTTGGGACTTTACGCCTTGGGCGCATTCCTGTTCTATCCGGCAAAGGCGATAGGCGAATACTACCCGTTCCTCGTTGCCTATTTCATCATGACATGCGGCCTTTCGTTCCTTGAGACATCAAGTAACCCATACATTCTGTCCATGGGTTCGGACGAGACAGCCACACGTCGCCTCAATCTGGCGCAGTCGTTCAATCCGATGGGGTCGCTTCTCGGAATGTTCGTTGCCATGAATTTCATCCAGGCAAAGCTCAATCCGCTTGACACGGCATCGCGTGCGAATCTCAGTGATGCGGAGTTTGCTGCTGTGAAGGACTACGACCTCTCCATACTCATAGGTCCATACCTCGCCATCGGCATTGTCATTCTGGTGATGTTCCTCGTCATTCTGTTTGCAAAGATGCCCAAGAACGGCGACAAGAACCATGAAATAAACTTCCTGCCGACACTCCGCCGCATCTTCCGCATGCCACACTACCGTGAAGGAGTGATTGCCCAGTTCTTCTATGTAGGCGTGCAAATCATGTGCTGGACATTCATCATACAGTACGGCACACGCATCCTCATGGCCGAAGGAATGCAAGAACAGCTGGCAGAGGTGACTTCGCAGAAGTACAATATCGCCGCAATGGTGATATTCTGCTGCTCGCGTTTCATCTGCACATTCATCCTTCGCTATCTCAACGCAGGTCAGTTGCTTATGATTCTCGCCATCGCAGGAGGCATACTCATCTGTGGTGTGATAGGATTGCAGAACATTTACGGTCTGTATTGCCTTGTAGGTGTGAGCGCATGCATGTCGCTTATGTTCCCGACGATATACGGAATAGCACTCACCGGACTTGGCGATGATGCCAAATTCGGCGCCGCCGGACTCATAATGGCAATCCTTGGCGGCAGTGTCCTGCCCCCGTTGCAGGCCATGATTATCGACTTGAAGACAGTGGCAGGTATTCCTGCCGTGAACGCGTCGTTCATTCTGCCCTTCATCTGCTTCGTGATTATCGCCATTTACGGCTGTCGCACGAAGATGCGCAGCAAAGGTCTGCTGAAGAGCTGACGCTGATTTTGCTTTAGAAACAAATATAAAAGGAAAGTCCTGTGGTTCACTTTGCGAATCACAGGACTTTCCTTTTCAATACATCAATGGTTTGGACAATGCCGTTACAAATCGGAATCGGCAACTATTTCATCCCAGATTGCACACAAATCGGTCATTCGTTGCAACACGATGTCGGCTCCTTCATCCGCCAAAGCAGCGTCAGGCAGCGGTCCACTGTTTATTGCTACGGTGAAAATGTCGGCTGCCACGCCAGCCCGTACACCGAGCGGTGCATTCTCAACGACAATTCCTTGCCACGGTTTCAAGCCGCCGGCTTTCGCCAATCCCATCAGATATGGGTCGGGAGCAGGCTTTCCCCGCTCCACATCGTAGGCTGTCACGATATGGTCTTCGGTCAGGAGCCCGTCGAAATCATCAAGCAGACGCTTTATAAGCGGACGCTGACCGCTGCCCGTAACCACTCCCACCGTCATGCCGGCAGCGGTTATTTTCCGCATCATCTCATGCACTCCGGGAAATATTTCAGCCACCGGCATATTGTGAAACAGTTCCGTCTTCACATCATACATGCGCTGCGCTTCCTCCAGAGAGATTTCCTTACCCTGCTGTTCCTGCACGAAATGGCGTATGGTGTCAATGCCTCTGGCTCCCTCCGTAGCATAAGAATCGGCGGCGGTGAAATGTATTCCGAAGCGTTTCATGGCTTCCTGCCACGCCACTGCATGGTTGGGCATGGAGTCATAAAGCACTCCATCCATATCAAAGAGCACCACACTTGGAGCAAAACGAGCATAGCCGTGTGCCGATTTGTATTGTCTTATTGCCTCTTCTATCATTTTCCAATTGAAAAAACGGACTGCCAAATGAATATCTCAAATAGCAGTCCGCTTTGATTTTTTAATCGTATTTATTACTTTTCTTCAGCCAAACGCTTCTGCATGGCTTCGCTTTCAGCCTCATATCCAGGCTTGTTGAGCAGAGCGAACATGTTCTTCTTGTAAGCCTCCACACCCGGCTGGTTGAACGGATTCACGCCAAGTACGTTGCCACTGATGCCACAAGCGAGTTCAAAGAAGTAGATAAGCTGACCGAGATAGTACTCGTTGAGCTGCGGAACGCTTACGCGGATGTTAGGAACGCCACCATCCACATGAGCCATACGGGTTCCGAGTTCTGCCATCTTGTTCACATCATCGACGCGTTTGCCTGCAAGGAAGTTCAAACCATCAAGGTTTTCGTCGTCGTGCGGGAAGAGAACAGACTCGTTAGGAGTCTCGATGCTCACCACAGTCTCGAAGATTGAACGCTCACCTTCCTGAATCCACTGACCCATTGAGTGCAAATCGGTGGTGAAATCGCATGATGCCGGGAAAATACCCTTACCATCTTTACCTTCCGACTCACCGTAAAGCTGCTTCCACCACTCGCTCATGAAGTGGAGTTTCGGCTGATAATTCACCAGAATCTCTATTTTCTTGCCAGCCTGCTCATAGAGAGCGTTGCGCACAGCAGCGTAGATTGCGGCAGGATTCTCGTCGAACGGTACATCCTTTCCGGTAGCTTTCTCCATGTCTGCAGCACCGCTGATGAGCGATTTGATGTCGAATCCGGCAACAGCGATAGGCAGCAAGCCCACCGGAGTGAGTACAGAGAAGCGTCCGCCGACATTGTCGGGGATGACGAATGTCTTGTAACCCTCCTTTGTCGCAGCCGCACGGGCAGCACCCTTATGTGCGTCTGTGATTGCAACGATAACATCCTTTGCCTCCTCTTTGCCTCGCTGCTCTTCGCACTGCTTCTTCAAAAGGCGGAAAGCAAGAGCCGTTTCCGTTGTCGTTCCCGACTTGGAGATATTGATAACGCCAAACTTCTTGTCCTTCAGGAAGGCTGTAAGTTCGGCGAGATAGTCCTCGCCTATATTGTTTCCGGCAAATACAATTGTCGGGTTCTTCTTGTCGTTGATGAGCCATGAGAATGAGTTTCCAAGAGCTTCTATCACGGCACGCGCTCCAAGGTAGCTGCCACCGATACCTGCAACGACCACCACCTCACACTTTTCACGCAGTGTGTCGGCAACGCTCTGGAGTTCGGCGAGGAATTCCGGTGTCACCGATGAAGGCAGATGCAGCCATCCCAGAAAGTCGTTTCCGGGGCAGGTGCCGTTTTCAAGTGCTTCATGTGCAGCGATTACCTGGGGTTCATAGGCTTTTACAGCGCCCTCACTAAGGAACTGGGCAGCCTTTGTAATGTCTAAACTAATACTTTTCATTTTTCTGACTATTTATGTATTTTGAGTTTACAAGTCCTTAAACCTGTCTTCAACCGATTCTGTCCGGGTAATGAAAACAATCTTATCGGAAACTGTCGGTGAGCAGTTTTATCTCTATCTGCGGGCTGATGCGTTCGTAGAGTATGTTATAAACGGCATCGAGTATGGGCATATTGACATGCAGATGGCGGTTTTTCTCCTTCATGCATTTTGTTCCGAAGAATCCTTCCGCAATCATTTCCATCTCTATCTGTGCACTCTTCACGCTGTATCCCTTGCCAATCATTGTTCCGAAGGTGCGGTTGCGCGAGAATTTGGAGTAGCCCGTCACAAGCAGGTCGCCCAGATAAACGGAGTCATAGACGCTGCGTTCAATCGGATTGATGGCTGTAAGGAAGCGCGACATCTCCTGCACGGCGTTAGATATGAGCACCGCCTGGAAGTTGTCGCCATACTTCAATCCGCTACAGATGCCCGAAGCTATGGCATAAACATTCTTGAGTACGGACGAATATTCGATTCCTATGACATCCGAACTCGTCTTTGTCTTGATGAATTCCGAGTCGAGCACATCGCAGAAAGCCTGTGCCTTCTCCAGATCGCAGCATCCCACAGTGAGATATGACAGGCGTTCAAGAGCCACTTCCTCGGCATGTGAGGGTCCGCCGATGCACGCAAGGTTCTCGTTCGGCACATCATACACCTCATGGAAATACTCCGAGCAGGCGAGATTGTCGTCGGGTACGAGTCCCTTTATAGCCGTGACAATGAACTTGTCGCGCAGCCTTGTCTTGAGTTTCTTGAGGTGGTTTTTCAGATAAGGCGACGGCACCACGAACACAAGCGTGTCGTAAGCCTCGACAATGCGGTTTATGTCACTTGAGAAGAATATCTCGTCCGTATTGAAATGGACGCTTGTGAGGTAATTGGGGTTATGGCTGATGCGCTTGAATTCCTCTATGCTGTCGTCGCGCCGCATATACCACCCGATGTGATGGGTGTGCCCTATCACGATCTTGGCTATCGCAGTCGCCCAACTGCCACCGCCAATTACGGCTATTTTACCACAATTAAACAATTTGCTTATGTCTAATGGTTAATATTCAATGCTGTGCCACAAGTCTTTGCACGCACCAAAACGAAATCAGCAGGCCGCACCGATGACGGTGCGACCTGCCATTCACTATTGTCACTCTTCGACAGAAGCAGTCTCCGAAACGGCCTTTGCCGCGTCAATCCAAGTCTGGATGTCATCGACAGAAGGCTTCTCGTAACCGAGCTTGTACTTCTTGTTCACATCGCCAATCTTCTGCTGCAAGCCCTGCGGCTTCTCTCCGGCGATGTCGGAAATGAGGTTGAAACCTATCTTGCGGAGCACATATACCCACTCTTCGGGTACTCCGATTTCCGCCCATTCCTTCACGCTGCTCTGCGGAATCTTCTTTTCCGGCTTCATCTGCGGGAAGAAAAGCACCTCCTGAATGGTGGTCTGTCCGGTCATAAGCATCACCAGACGGTCGATGCCGATGCCGATACCCGATGTTGGAGGCATACCGTACTGCAGTGCACGGAGGAAGTCCTGGTCGATAATCATGGCTTCGTCGTCGCCCTTGTCGGCAAGGCGCATCTGCTCCTTGAAACGTTCCTCCTGGTCGAGGGGGTCGTTAAGTTCCGAGTAAGCGTTGGCAAGTTCCTTGCCGTTCACCATAAGTTCGAAACGCTCGGTGAGTCCCGGCTTCGAACGGTGCATCTTTGTCAGCGGCGACATCTCCACAGGATAGTCGGTGATGAACGTAGGCTGGATGAACGTACCCTCGCAGAACTCTCCGAAGAGTTCGTCGATGAGTTTGCCCTTACCCATTGTTTCATCGACTTCCATGCCCTTCTCCAGGCAGAAAGCGCGAATTTCTTCCTCGCTCTTGCCGTTGCAGTCGAAGCCGGTCTTCTCCTTGATTGCGTCGAGGATAGGCAGACGGCGGTAGGGAGCCTTGAAGCTGATCACGTTGTCGCCCACCTTGCGTTCGGTCGAGCCGTTCACTGCGATGCAGACTGTCTCAAGCAGCTTTTCGGTGAAAGACATCATCCAGTTGTAGTCCTTGTACTGCACATAAAGCTCCATGCAGGTGAACTCCGGGTTGTGGTTGCGGTCCATTCCCTCGTTGCGGAAGTTCTTTCCTATTTCATACACGCCCTCGAATCCGCCCACAATGAGACGCTTCAGATAAAGTTCGGTGGCGATGCGCATGTACATATCAATATTGAGCGCATTGAAATGTGTGATGAACGGGCGTGCCGAAGCACCTCCGGCGATAGCCTGCAGAGTGGGTGTCTCCACCTCGGTGTAGCCTGCCTCGTCGAGCACGCGGCGTATTGTGCGCACCACTGTTGCACGCTGCAGGAACGTGTCCTTCACTCCGTCGTTCACGATGAGGTCCACATAACGCTGACGGAAACGCAGCTCCGGGTCCTCAAACTTGTCGTAAGCCACGCCGTCCTTATACTTGACGATAGGCAGCGGCTTCAGACTCTTCGACAAGAGAGTGAGACTCTGTGCATGAACCGATATTTCGCCGGTCTGTGTACGGAACACAAAGCCCTTGATACCTATGAAGTCGCCTATGTCGAGCAGGCGCTTGAACACAGTGTTGTAGAGGTTTTTGTCGTCGCCGGGGCAGATGTCGTCGCGTGTGACATACACCTGAATGCGGCCCTTGGAGTCCTGAAGCTCCACGAAGCTCGCCTTACCCATGACGCGACGGCTCATCATACGGCCGGCAATCACCACTTCACGCACCTCATTCTCGTCCTTGAATTCATTCTTTATATCCTCCGAGAAGGCGTTTGTGGGGAACTCTGCCGCCGGGTAGGGTTCTATGCCCATATTGCGTAATTCCTGAAGACTCTGTCTTCTTACAATCTCCTGTTCACTAAGTTCTAATACGTTCATATATAGTTTCTTCGTTTTGTTTTCTCGTTATGCGCCTCCGGCGATTCCCGTTCCATGCCAAAGGGCTTACGCCACAGTCTCCGGCACACTCGCACGGATGCGGCTTTTACCAAATGCAAAATTACTAAATATTTCTGAAAGCATCCCCGATTTTTCACATTTAATAATCAAAGTTTCATGTATATGGAAGTTAAAGAAATTAAAGAGGTTAGAGGAGTCAAATGCAAACGTGCCGTTTCCACATCCAACGCCCGACATTGCACACCGGGCATCGACTTGCACTATATTTGCATTTCCAAACGCCCCAGAATGCGTTTCCACGCGGGAAACAGACAAAAGCAAAGCAATTACGCAAAACAAGGTGTGCAGACACAAACACCTGACTATCACAATGTTGCATAAACACAAAATAAGTTGTGCAATAATCACAAATCGTTTTCTGCCCACAAAAGGCGGTTTTACGCCGAAAACAAGGCTTATTTGCAATGCAAGCAAGCCTTCGTTGGCACACAAGACCGACTCCACTGACTTGGAAAGAAGCCTTGTTTGCATGGCCGACAAGCCTCACCCAACTGAAAACCGCGCCCTACTCCGCCACAAAATGCCCAAATTCCGGATTGCACACCCAGGCAGAACAGCTGGAAATGAAGCTCCGCATGTCAAATAAAATTACTGCGCATGCACTATATTTGCATACGCCAAGCCATACAACGGCAAACACATAGAACACAAAAAACTTGAAATTGTATAAAAAAGCCTTTTTATTGACAATGATTATACTAAAAAGTTTGCATGAACAAATGTTTTTTACGACTTTTGCATAACCTGAAAACCAGCGGAATTTAAAAACCGATAAGATAATAACATGAAATTTACGAACCATATAACTTATATCAAATGGAAACAAAATCGATTGTTTTAGGCATCGCGCTGTTGGCAACGACAACAGCAAATGCCCAGAATCTCACATTGAAGGCCAACAACATCGACAAGATTGTGGCTGCAATGACTCTTGAAGAGAAAGCCCACCTTCTCGTGGGCAACCACGACTGCACTTTCAACGGATTTGAAAGCCGGCGCAAACAGCTCAAGAACGATGTGCAGGGAGCTGCCGGAACGACTTCAGCCATTCCGCGTCTGGGCATCCCGAACACCATTCTCTCCGACGGTCCTGCCGGAGTGCGCATCGACCCGCGACGCGACGGCGACCCGCACACCTATTTCGCCACGGCATTCCCCATAGGCACCGCTATTGCAAGCACATGGAACCTTGACCTCGTGCGGCAGATAGGACAGGCCATGGGCAACGAAGTGCTGGAATACGGAGTTGATGTGCTGCTCGCTCCGGGCATGAACATACACCGCAATCCGCTGTGCGGCCGCACTTTCGAATACTACTCCGAAGACCCCGTGGTGGCAGGACTCACCGCCGCAGCAATGGTGAACGGCGTGCAGAGCATGGGCGTGGGAACAAGCATAAAGCACTTTGCCGTGAACAGTCAGGAGACAAACCGTCTGGAAGTGGACGAGGTGGTGTCGAAACGGGCACTGCGCGAGATTTACCTGAAGCCGTTTGAGTTGGCAGTAAAGCTGGCGAACCCGTGGACAGTGATGTCGTCGTACAACAGACTGAACGGCCCCTACACACAGGAGGACTACGAACTGCTCACCACCGTGCTGCGCGACGAATGGGGATTCAAGGGCATTGTCATGACCGACTGGACCGGACCACGCACCACCGCAGCACAGATTCATGCCGGCAACGATGTGCTGTGCCCCGGCGACGACAAGCATGTGGCAGACATTATCAGCGATGTGAAAAGCGGCAGACTCTCTATGGGCGATGTCGATAAGGCTGTGAAGCGCATGCTGCAATACATCGTACGCACGCCACACTTCCGCGGCTACGCATTCAGCAACAATCCCGAACTGGCAGAACATGCCGCCATCACACGCCAAAGCGCAACTGAAGGCATGGTGCTCTTGAAGAATTCGGCAAACACGCTGCCCATGTCGGGCGTAAAGACTGTGGCACTCTTCGGTTCACAGTCGTATGCGTTCATGTCGTGCGGACTCGGTTCGGGATGCGTGAACACAAAGCATGTGGTAGATATGGTTGAGGGACTGAAGAACGCAGGAATAGCCATAACACCCGACATGGAGGCTGTTTACCGCAAGTATTTCGACTTCGTGGAGATGCGGCACAAGCTTGAAAACCCCAATGACTTCGACTGGGCTGTGGGCCGTTCGCAGTATCCCAACTTCGGACTCGCATGGGGTGCCATAGAGAACCAGGCGAAGAAGGCCGACATTGCAATTGTGACAATAGGCCATCAGACGGGAGAAGGACGCGACCGCCGCATTGAAGGCGAACAGGGATTCAAACTCACTGCCGACGAAATGGAACTCCTGCGCAACGTGAGCAAGGCATTCCATCAGCAGAACAAGAAGATGGTAGTGGTGCTGAACTCCGGTAACGTGATGGAGACGGCTTCATGGCGCGACTTGGCAGATGCCATTCTCGTGGCATGGCAACCCGGACAGGAAGGCGGAAACTCGGTTGCCGACATACTCACCGGCAAGGCAAACCCATCGGGAAAACTCACCATGACATGGCCTATGGACGTGATGGATGTACCATCAAGCCACAACTTCCCGCTCGGCGACGGCAAGAACGAGCAGACAGCACTGCACAAAGAGGGAATAAACATAGGTTACCGCTACTTCAACACGGCACACAAGGAAGTGGCATACCCGTTCGGATTCGGTCTGAGCTACACCACTTTCGCATACAGTGCACCCAAGGTGAAAAGCACGAAAAACGGATTCCGCGCAAGCATCACAGTCACAAATACAGGCAAAGTGGAGGGAAAGGAAGCCGTCCAACTGTATGTCAGCGCACCGAAAGGCAAGCTTGAGAAGCCCGAATGCGAACTGAAGGCTTTCGCAAAGACACGCAACCTGAAACCGGGCGAGCAACAGACACTCTACTTCGATGTCACCAATTACGGACTTGCTTCGTTCGACGAGGCTGCCAACCAGTGGATCAGCGATGCCGGAACTTACACCTTGAAGTTCGGAGCCAATGTGGAAGACATACGCTCCACCGCAACCTACCGCCTCGGCAAAGTGTTTACGAAGAAAGTGAACGATGTGCTTAACCCCAATCACACACTCTAACCGCACGGACGGGAACGGAACTTAGCAAAACGAACAAAGCCGCACGGCAGAGACATGACATCTCGCCGTGCGGCTTTTGGGATTATCCCAAATCGCTTTCTATGTTAAAATCCAAATATTTTGACCATTATTTTTAATT
>ERZ857629.1761-NODE-1761-length-22330-cov-3.580965_pt1 | contig 22330 bp, 9 predicted proteins | sample MGYA00519700_ERZ857629 | MGnify/ENA primary metagenome ERZ857629 (study PRJEB31778, sample SAMEA3449351) | human gut metagenome | biome: human gut; feature: human-associated habitat; material: faeces | place: United Kingdom | collected 2010/2012 ...
TAATATAGCATTTTGTCAATTCAGAGTTGCCGGACAAAGTCGTTTCACATTTTTCTAAATTGGCACATCGGCACATAACCCCATTGGCTCATAATTCAGTATATTTGTCATAGAAAAAAGATCGAGGCTCGGGTATCGGACATATTTGTCCGGTATCCGGCCTCTTTGTTTTTTATACAAATCAGTTAAACCTTAGATCAATACGTCCTCAGACTTGTGCATCGTTAACCGTTAACCTCGGTGCTTCAAGTAGAAACAACTTAAAAAGAAACTAGTATGAAATATCTAATAGAAAAAGTATCCGGGTACTTCCCGCTGTATACGACTCTGTTTTTATCGCTCAAATCACAAACCTTCATTCAGGCAAATGCTCCCCCTAAATGTATTTCTCATTCCAATCACAATAACAATCAAACAGCAACGAATCATGAAAATAAATAGAACATGGGGCCATACAGAACTGGCCCGATTATATTTTCCGGGTATTCAGCCCAAGTCTGCCTCCGCTCAACTAGCCCGATGGATCAGGCTGGATGAAGACCTTTTTGTCGAATTAACGAAGGCCGGATACAAGAAAGGACAACGTATGTATTCCCCTCGTCAGGTAGCTATTCTGGTAGACCATTTGGGCGAACCTGAAACCAGGGAAATCCGCTAAAAAACGGGTAAAATGAACCGAAATACCGAAAAACGGGAAAAAATGCAGTTTTTAACCCCTTTATACATTAATGTACGCGTGTACATTATATACATATAGATAGTGATATCTTTATGGTATAGGGTCTGAAAATGTTCTGTAGGCTATGAAAAATAAGGTTTTTGTGTGATTTGGGAGATGACTAGAAAAAACGTTCCTTTTTTCTAGTCACAAATTTACGGATAAGTTTTGAAACTACAACCAAAAGGCTAAAATTAATTTACGAATGTATCTTCTTTCTTATCAACTGAATACGAAAGTGAGTACGAAATTATCTCTTTTTGTGACCAAACAAAATCCCTCAAAAAAAATGACTAGAAAAAAGGAACGTTTAATCTAGTCATTGGTATTAAACAGACTTACTAGTTAATGATATTAAACTTACTAAAAGCAAGACTTCAGTCGAGGTGGAGCGAATAAAAATGATTACAATGAGAAATTCATACCTATTGAGTATTTTATTGGTGGCTTCAGGCATTTCAGGTTTGTCTGCACAGATCCCGTTGATACCGAACGAAGCGAGAGCTTTGTATAATTATCAGATGAAGGATCGTGTCGCTCCAGTTGTTGTCGCTGATGAAAACCTGACAGTGAATGAGATTTATCGCTCACCGGTTGACGGTTGCTATTTTGGTATCGGCGACGCTCGTAATACCTATGATCCGGCAGGTATCGATTGCGAAGAATGTGAAAATGCCGGCGGCCGTGCCAAAATCAACGGTTCGTATGTATGGGGCCTGACTGAGTCCGACAAAAAAATATACTGGGGAACCATTAATAACCTGCTTTGCCAGGCAGCCTCAATGGCTGGCAGTGAAGAAACGGCCAATCCTTTGCTGACTCCTTATGAAACAACTTGTTGGGTTTGCGAAAATGAGAAAGGAGCCAATGGCGACCTGTTAGGTCAGCTTGGTGACATGCTTCCTCCCCGTGTTTTTGTGTACGATCCGGCCGATGGTACGGTAAGAGATATTACTCCGGATACGGATGCTGCCGCAACATGTACCGGTTTTCGTTCGGCAGGTTCGCACAAAGGAGTTGTATTTATGGGCGGCCCGGATTTTGTTCATGGACTGACCCTGTTTGCTTATGATTCGGAAAATAATCGATTCATGGGAGCCAGCCATCTGGAAACCCTCTCCCACGAAAATTTCAAAATCACCAATATACGTAAATGGCATGTTATTGAAGGTGTCCTCTATTGTGGAGTTAAATATGAGACAGGCGATAAGTCAGGCGGTGCAATTCTGCGCTGGAATGGAAGCAAAGAAGACCCCTTCAATTTCGAAATAGTAGGGTATACAGAAGGCGAAGCCTCTGAATTAGAATACCATAACGGACGTATTTATGTAGGCGGCTGGCCGGTAGGAACTACCCCGGCAGGCGTTTACCGTAGTCCTTTAATCCCGGCCGGCGGATTTACTGCTGCCGATGCAATCACTTGGGAAACCGTATGGCGCTACTCTGCTTACGAGAACGATGCGCTCTGCCTGTTGACAGCCGGAGTAGGCGGTTTCAAATCATATAAAGGCCAGTTATACTGGGGGATGCTGTATACAACCTGGGCCTATCCGATGATGTTGCCTGCTGTATATGGTTTGAAGACCGGCGATGAATTACTAACAGGTATCCTGGGAGTACTTCGTAGTGCTCCGTTGTTCCGGGCAACCGATTTTTCAACCCCTGAGGATGTTGAATTATTATATGGCGAAGAGAGACTGCCGAAATATAATACCACCTCGAAAGAATGGAAAATCCTGAAAAACGGTATGGGAGTAAAGCCTAAATGGGGACGTTCGGGTCTGGGAAATCTGTATACGAACTATATATGGTCGATGGAAGTGTATAACGACCGTCTGTATGTGGGTACCATGGATATGTCGAACCTGATCAAACCGGCAATCAAAACGTTGATGCCTTCTTATGCCTCTCTGGTAAGCATGTTAAAACTAGATGAAAGCAAATACGGATACGAACTCTTGCTAATAGATGATCCGGATACGGAACCGACGCTTTTTACCGATAACGGTATGGATAATGCAGCCGCTTACGGTGTACGTAATATGCTGGTTTACGATGATTATATGTATGTAGGAACGGCTAATCCGCTAAACCTCGATGAAAACGGTGGCTGGCAGTTATTTACTTTAAAAGACAGCCGGATCATTACCGGTAACGAAAAAGCACCTTCGGTAGCGCGCCTGCTAATCAGTCAAACTGAGCAGGCTATTCAATTCTCTCTGATGGACGGTGATCTGATCAAACAGATTAAACTAATCGATATGAACGGACGGAATATTCGTCAGGTTGAAGGTAACACGACGCAGTTGACGGTTTCGTTAACAGGCTTGTCGGCAGGTGTATATATCGCTACGGTCTATAACGGAGGCGATCCGATATCGACAAAAGTGATAGTTAGGTGATTTATAGAGAATTAAATAACAGTTTTTATTAATTAATTGTATTACACATGAAAAAAAGTACTTTGAAAAAGGGAGGAATAGTCCTCTTAGGTGCTCTGGGGGTGGCAGGATTTTCGTTCGCGAATATGTTGCCTCAAGTAGCGAGTACAAGAGCTCCTTGGTATGACACCCGGGAACATTTTGAGACACCGTCTATTGGGGCAACTCAGTTGAAACCGATTGAGAAAGTAAACATTCACACGCATGCAGCAATTGAAGGTGCTGAGTATGGAAATTATTACTCAGTAATCGACTTCGCAAACATGAAGGATGCAAAATTGATGGCTGGTGTGTATGCTTCATTCCTGAATATGGAAGAAACGGAACAATTACCTTTTGACGGACAACATTTGACCATGGCTTATGATGAAATCAAGAACCATGAGAAAATGAACACTGCTTCTACTTTTACTTTTGTAGATGAAACAGAGAAGGCTTGTTTAGGTATTTATCAGAATACAAAAGCTAAAGCTCGTGTGGATTTTACCTATAGTACAAAAGGACTAATTGGTGTAGAGGGTATTGATATTGATATGGCAGCTTATGGAAATAAAGAGCTTGTCAATCGTTCTATTGATTGGTCTTACAATGTTTATATATATGATCTGGCTGGAAAATATCTTTCTAACCCAGTACAGGAAAAGCCTATCTTTACTGCCGAAAATCATCAGATTGGTGCAAAACATGCTTGGAGAAACATTCTTCAAATATCTGATGGCGGTGTTTTGAAGCAAGGTGACTTGGATAACAAGATTATTGTAATCATGTTTGAGAGCACTCAATCTGTACCGGATAAAACATTGGAATCTACAGTCGATAAAACAAAAGATACAGAACCATTGACTGTATTCCGTAATGCACGTATCGCTTTCAATCGTCCTGATGTGGAAATTGAAGGTGAAACTACTGTATTTGAGGCAGGTGCCGGCCGTAATACTTCTTGTAACAAAGCAACATTTACAACGACTGTTGAGTTTTGGAATACGTTGTATGAAAAAGGTGAAGCAAACAATAAGTATACAGCTACATTTGAAGATGTAGAGGGTCGTGATGGCTTAGTTGATGCAGATAAGGAAATACAGCAAGAACTGGCATATTATGAACTGCACGTTAAGTACCCGTTTATCGTTGATAATATGACTGCTTCTAATTCTGAAGATTTCACAAAAGTTGGTGATGCTATTTCTTTGGATGATTTTATTGTAAAAGGTACTCCTGGAGTATCAGATGAAGTTATTTATCGTATACCTCGTGAATATTTTGTTCAAAAGGATGGAGTTGATGATAGAGATCGTATTTCTAATGCTACATTTGATTTCTATTTTGCTCCGCAAGAAGTTGCCGAATTTAAGGCTGATAGCTACATCTGGGCTACAACAACAGCTGAAGCTTCTGATACAGCAAGATTCGTTTTAAGTGGTTCTTCTATTCCTACATACAACGAAGTGAACGACTTGAACTTCGATGAATATAAGGATTATAAGACTGCAGAAATTTCATTCAAGAATCTGCCGTATTTCAACTCAAGAGGTGAAAAAGATTTAGATGAAATCCATTGGGGTGAAATTACTTTGGCAAATCGTACGAAAGCTTACGAACTAGCAACAGATCGTTATGATGACGATGTGAATCTGGTTGGTTGGAAGATCGTATATAAAAATGCACAAACAGTGAATGGACTTGATTCTACTTATGTTCCGGGTCGTTATTTGCCGATGAAGGTTAATGGTCATTCTTATAAGGATTATGTAGAATGGTTTAACCAGTTCTGTGCAACATGCCAGGTTCCTGATGCTCCGGTGATAGGATCACATACAGATGATATGCCTGTTATTGATTGTGCTGGTAATATTGAAGAAAACATCGTTAGTATCAATGCAATCTTCCGTTATTCTCGTGGTGATGTAAATGTAGATGACGATGAATCATTGTATGTTCGTGAAAAATATACAATCGCTCCTGCATTGACATATAAAACTGCAACATCAAGATATGACAAGAATTCTAAAACATTGGAGACAAATGCCAAATATACTTATTCCGCTCAGGATTTGATGGATGGTAAGGCAGGTGCTGTTTACGAAGGTCCGATCTGGATCAGCGGTACTAATACATTCGTATGGTATAACTTCGAAAGTGATGATCTGTTGAGTCATGCTATGGGTATTGTAACTCCGGTTTTGGCTAACGTGAAAGATAAAGACAGATTGGATCTGTTCTTCTCTCCGTATGATGAAACAAGCACTGTTCGTTTCGAGTCAAGACCTCATACTGTATACATCAAGGCTACAGGTTTGAAGCCTGACGTTGCCGGTGGTACAACTGCCACAATCAAGGTATTCAAAGAACAGTTCTCTAAGAACGAAAGCACTGATGATGCTTTGTATCATACAAATGCATTCCTGTTCACTGCCGGTGAAAAAGAATATGACAAGGCTTACTGGTTGTCTAACAACATTAGCAATCCAGTTAAGACTATGGCTAAAGATGTAAATGGTGTATATGGTAAACTGAAAGGTACTGCCGTAACAGATACATTGTATTTCGAAGTTGATTTGGACGATGTGGCTTTGGTTAACCGTATTAAGAACGAAGGTCTGGAAATGAAAGTTGTTTATATGCCGTTCAACGACAGGAACGACAAAGCGATCATTTGGGATCTGATCCAAGGTTGTTGCCCGGGTCTGCCTAATGTATTCGACCATATCGCTCAGTTCGGTATCAAGACTGCAGACGTGAAGGGATTCAATGAATTCTACACTGTAGGTACAACCGATGCCGGTTTGGTTACTACTATGAACGCAGATGTAAGAGAAGGTTCTTATAACAGTTTCTATCCGTTCATTCTGAACCAGTTCAGCTCGGTTGAACATGGTGCTACTATCAAAGGAATCTATCGTGAAGCATTCACTAAAGATTACCAGACTCGTTATGTGAATACTTGCTATCCGGAATATACAGGTCAGTTTATCATTGCCGGTATCAACGTGATGGATCCGGTTGACATGACTACTTTCTCTAACAAGTCTACTGCATATAAGTACTCATTTGTTGAATTGGCTGACTTGAACGGTGTTGTTTACAGTACAATTGATTCAGTAAACGGTAAGGTTCAGATCAATCCGAATAAGTACGGTGAAGTTTTGATCGCCGTGAATGTTGCATTCGATCCGGTTGACCGTGATGGCATTGCTATGAGCATCGATACGATCAATACAGGTTCTGCAAAGGGCATGTGGGCACGCTATTATGCCAAGGATACAATTCAGTTGGCTCCGCAACAGCGTTCTAACGAAATCGCAAACCGTGTTCGCTTCTATGATTTGAATGATTATGAAAGAACATTGAGAGTAGATGATAAGAAATGGTTGAATCTTGGATTCTTTGCTCCTTACGGTATCAATGTCAACGATACTTTGACTGCTAAGATCAAGGGTGACGTTAAAGTACCGGAAGTATGGTACAGTTCTGACGCTGAAGGTAAGAAGAAGATCGAAAACTTCCAGTTTGGTGTAGTAAATGCAGGCGATATGAAAGATTCTGTAATCTATATTCAGGGTCGTGACCTGCCTCATTACGGAACGTCTACTATCGAGTCTGAAAACAAGATAGAACAGAAGATTAATTTGATCAGCAACTCTGATATGTTCACATTCGGTACAGCTAAAACAAAAGAATTGAATGTTCGTGAACAATCTTTGGCTTTGGCTATGAATGGTAACATGGAAGACGGGTCTCTGGATTATGTTTTCAAAGGTGGTAAGGGCGATCTTGTTAAAAACGTAATGCGTGGTGACGTAGTTGCTAAGATCGATCTTCGTGCTACTCCGAATGTAGAAGACTTGTGTGACGTAGAAAATGTTATTTCTTTGGCTGCTGTTTGCGATGTAAACAAAGATTTGGGTGTAGCATTTACTGCAGGTTTGGCTAATCCGACTATCAAAGAACCGACATATGGTGAAATTGGTGGTAGCGATGCTAAATTCAATTGGGAAGCCGTTCCGGGTGCTGAATATTACAAAGTTGCCGTAGGTCGCTTCACTCCGAAGTTCACTTCTGAAGATGTATTTATCTCTGAAGTTCGTGCCGACAAAGAAAGCAGGACTATCTGGGTTGAGTTGTTCAACGCTACAGGTAGTGTAATCCACCGTGACAATCAGGTTAACTACTGGTTGGAAGTTACCAAAGAATACAAAGAAGATGGTGTTGTCAAGAAAGAAACATCTATCGTAGGTGTTGACAACTTCAGCATCCAGGGTAACTTGGATCCGATCGACAGAAAGTGGTCTTATGCTCCGATCGCTCACCAGATGAATGACATGGATCTGACGACAGATGTAACTAATCCGATCAAATACACTATCCGTTTGATGGAAGGCTTCCAGACAGACAAACATCAGATCGATATTTATCTGTTCGATACTCCTGAAACATGGATGGTTAGAAAGCCGGTTAGCCCGATGCCGATCAACAATGGTGAATTCTATACAGGTGACTGGAGAACAGAAGTAGGTTCATTGCCAAATGCTTATTACGAATGGCAGGATGATATCAACTTCGACGGCGAAGAATCATTCGATATCGCATCGACTTCAACATCTATCCAGGTTCATAACCTGATCCCGCAGACTGCTTATACTGTACGTGTACAGGCTTATAACAAGTGTGTAGGTGATGCAAACCAGATGATTCCGTCGGAAGACTACTTAGATTTCGCAACATCTAAGACTGCAACCTCTACGGGGGATATCTACTTCGATAATGCTGATCCTTCAAATCCTGTTGGCAACGAAAGCATCGATGCTACGGCAATCACTGCTATCGGCGGCAAGGGTCAGGTAACGATCCTGAACGCAGGTGGTAAGAAAGCGGTAGTAGCTAACGTACTGGGTCAGGTAATTGCCAACACAGTGATCTCTTCCGACAATGCTACATTCCCGGCTTCTGCAGGTATGGTAGTAGTAACATTGGAAGACGGCACAGTGCTGAAAGCAATGGTTAAGTAATAAAGAAATCCTAATAGAGGGATATTAATAATAGTGAAAGCTGCGCAATGGTTCTCCCAGCGGGGAGAACCATTAAGTAACCCGCGATGGGGGAACGAGTGGTTATATTAATACTAAAGTAATGAAATAAAGTTCATCCTATTAGTATTGCTGTGAAGCAAGAACAAGGAAAAAAAGAGGCCCTGGTAGTAAGGTTAATTTTACGGCCAGGGCCTTCTTTCCTAAAAGGATAAAAATGAAAGCATATATGCTTTGAAATAGCTGTCGGGAGTGTCCCGGCATGGTCTGCAGACGTTCGTATTAAACATAATGAACGCCTTGTACAAGCAATATTTTGATGGATGCTAAGACCGACGTTGAAATTTCATCTAATGAAAAAAACTCAACCCAAAAATCACAGCATCTAATCAATTTAATTATGAATGGAAAACATTATAAATGAAATACTTAAAAGTATGGGAAAAATATACTTTAGGGATGTAAGCAGAAGACTACTTTTGTTTGCATTATTGTTGTTGGGAGTCGTGACGCAGGCGATGGCTGTTGATCGGTATGTGATTGTGTTCAAAGACTTGCCTCATGGAACAACGGAAATTCCGTATGGGACAAGTGCGGATGTTATAAAAAGTGATTTTTTTACTGTTTATGAATCAAATGCCACCGAGGTAGGCGATTTTGCTGCCTTTGTGGATGGTGGCTTTAGCCAGTTAAAAAATAGTTCCTTTGAAGATGCAAAGGGTAAATTAAAACTTTCAAATACGACATCTACAGACTTTTCCTTGGTACAACCTACCGGAAATGTTGTATCAGCGGTTGATGTAAAGATAAAGGCTTATTCATTCGGGATAACTAAACGCTATATTCTCCGTTTAGGAGTTGATGGAAAAGTTACATCGTTTAAAGATTTTTATGATTTCCCTAATAAAACAACGACTCAAACCGCAGGTTCCATCTCTTCTGTAACGAAAAATATAGATTTACCTCTGTATACATTTTCTGTGACAGATGGTAACGCTACAGTCGCAACATTGAAGAATGATATTCTGGCGAAATTATCTGCCTCAATTGGGGATATAAGCGGATTAACAGCGAGTGATGTTACATTGCATAGTGGTACAGGTGATGTTTCTAGCACTACTCTTATTGCTGGAACGTATACCTATAAATTTAAATTATCTACTCCCGCAGGTATTAAAGCAAGTTTTGCCCGTGCGGACGGGGTAGCGGCTCCAACTTCAGTAGAACCTGGTCAAACTAACGCAGAAGTCGAAGTGTCGGGTTCTATCGTTGTGACTGATAAGACGGTTGTTACGCTGAAGGTTCCGGCAAAGGAAATGTTAAGCTTTTATGAGAAAGAATCGAATGCCAATGTTGCGACTTTGGGTGATTTCATTGCAGCAGAGATTGAGAAGACAATACCGAGTGCGCATTCGACAAATATAACCGTATCGAATGTTCGGATTCTCAAAGCCGGATCGGTTCAAAGCGGAGATCTTGTTGCAGCAGATTATAGTTATCTCTTTGATGTAACTGTAAATTCGGAAGGCTATGTTGTTAATATCGAAAGATCTAATTCTGAATCTTTGGGGGCTACCATAACTCCTTTCAGAATAGAAGCAACAGGAAAAGAATCTGTGAAAGTCGGCAACAGTATCGTAATCAAATCGGTGCTGAGTGGCTCTGTTTTCTCTGCCAATTATACGACGGTAAGTAATCAGATACAAAATGAAGATGCTTTGAAACAGGCTATTCTGTCTGGCTTGTCAAAGAAGAATCAGGCTTTGAAGGATGATATTTATTTCGAGAACATACAAATTACAGGTACTCCTGCTTATCCTTTGGGAGCCGGTACTTATTCGTATACATTCGACGTACGTGCTCGGAAGGATTTGAAGATTGCTTTCCCTGAATCTTCTACGGCAGAAATCAAAGAAATAAAATTGAATGAAAAGTCTGCTTTTACTGTTTCTGATAAGATTACGGTAAAAAAGGTTGATCAGTCTGCTGCATCAATAAGTTTTGGTTCTTGGTCTTCCTATACTTATGGTACTCCATTAAGCGGTATTGAGTCTCAAATAACATTCACGAAAGTAAATGGTATAACCGGAATAGAAGATTGCTCGGTCTATTTCGTTAAAGACGGAAAAGAGACTCTTTATGAAACGGGTAAAACAGTGTTGCCTGTGGGTAAATATAATGTAAAAGTTTATTTCCCGGCAAGTGAGATTTATGACTACTCCTCAGTGAATGTAACAGGCGGTACAAAGAAGGTAGAGACCGACGGGCGCGCATCGTTTACATCGACAGGTGTTCTTACAATTACGCCAAAAGCAATCGGAAAAACCAAACTTCCTGTGTTTACAGAAGGTGGCGACGGCTTGTTGGCTGAAGGAACTGCTGTCAACCGGGTTATTGCTGCGATAAGAGCAGCCATACAATCGGCAGACGGAACAGCAGCCATACTGGCTAAGAACGGTATCGAACTCTATTCGGATGAAACGTTTACGCAAAAGTTGACAAAAGGCGTTTTAGAATCAGGCAAAACGTATAGTTATCGTGTCATATTGAATGAAAATTATAAGCCGGGAACTCAGACGGAAGCTTCTGTAAGTGGAAAACTGTCTGCCAATACGTCTATAAACGGATATGACCTGAAGAATGCCGTAACTGCGACCAAAGCGGAAATAAAAGTCGTTTTGCCTGACTTTATTTCAACTCCGATAAAGATCGGTACGATCACAACGAAAGCGGAATTGGAGAAAAAAGTGTTGGATGCAGTGAATAATGCTAATTCCGGTTTAGAAACGGTTTATAGCTTTACTCCGCAAGTGACAACCGAAGCTCCTTTAACAAGTGAAGGTTATCTCTCTTATACTATAACATTAAAAGAGGGTGCAACCCATAAACTGGCCGATTATAAAATAACTTACCAGACACAAAGTTCGGCATCCAATAAATTGAAGGTTGCCGCCGATGGCGTAACGTGTACGTTTAATGAGGCAATTCGTTTTGTGACTGTTTTACCGGTAGAGCATGCCTTTACTTCTCCGAAGAATATTCCGGTTGATTATGTGAAAGACATGAAACCGGCTGCAATCACCTCTTTGGTAAGTGATAAACTGTACCAACTGAATGGCGGGGTTTTGGCTCTTACGGATAAAATCCAGGTGACATTGCTTGATAAAACCGGCACAGCTGTGAAAACAGTGTCCGAGTCGGAAGCTGTTTACGGTTATAAGGTTAGAGTTGCAAAGAAATCTGGCGTACTTGAAGAACTATATGCCGGAAAGGTAGATGCAGACGTGACGATTGATAATTCGGATGCTACTTATATTTATGTAACAGTAAAGAATGGTATTCAATTAAACGCTCGTCCGGTGGCTGAATTTGACTTCCCGACATATGAATTTGATTATATAGTGGGCGAGACTGACGAGGTTTCTCAAATATTGGAACTGATCAAACGTGATTTGGTTTATAACAATCCAAGTGTTCTTTTGGCCTCTTATATCGAAGAAATTACCTCTTCTGACCTGAGTGTACCGGAAGGAGGAACAATGCAATATCAGGTCAAGTTTAAATCGGATTTGTTTGTGGATTATTCGAAGGTGACAGTGAATGGAGAGGAAGTGGCAGAAACTTATCCGCTATCTCCTCAAATAGCTGTCACGATCAATCCGCGTGCGGATCTTACCGTAAACTTGAAAACGTATAAATTTAAGAAAGAAGGTGCGTCGGATGAATTGATGGCGCAACATATCATGGCAGATATTCTGTTGAATAATCCGGATCTGAAAGGCAAGTGTATTCTACGTGTTGCCATTGAAGGGGATGGATATAGGGTGTACTTTGCTCCTACTACCAAATACCGTACAATCACGGTAAAAGGTGCAGATGGCACAACTTTAAGAACGGTGAATTCGGCAAAGGCTGCAACAGGATTCCAACTTCTTTATGCGACTTCTATAACGCTTTTGGATAACGGAGGTATTACCTTGATTGAAATTCCGATGGATATAGAAACGGAATTGACATATCTGAATGAAAATTTCGGTTATACTGCCGGTCATTATGCCCGTTTGATCCTTGATTTCTTGAATAAGCATGTCACGTCGACGGTTGCAAACTTCGTAAAACCGGACTTGGAAACTTGGGGAGTAAAGGTGAATATTATTCGTAACCAGACACAAGTAGATGCCGGAGGTACAGCCGAATTGATTCCGGAGGATGAATATTTGAAGGTTTCCGACTTGTATGGATATCAAGTGGTGTTGACGAATCCTTATTTCAAGAACTACTATACCTTGACTCTTAAACCACAGGCAAACATGAAAGTGACGGAAGAAGTTCCCGGTCAGACTTGGAATGTGCTTCTTTCCGGAACGATTACCAAAAATGCAGTGACTCCTGTATTGCCGGTTGTTACAATTGATTATGACGATGCTAATACATTAGCTGTAGTGAAGGCGCAAATCAAGGATGCTGTGCTTAGTGATGCCGCAAATACAGAGTTGTTCAGATTGGTTGCTGCAACAGGTATTCAGCCTAGAGGTAGTTTCTCTGTTGAATTGACTGCCGATAGTCCTGTACCTGCCGGCAAATATGATTATACATTGACGTTTAAACCGATCGTGACGGAAAATGTGGATATCGCATCGGTTACCGGCAGGCTGGTTGTAAAGAAGGTTAAATTGGAGTTTGAATTCCCTACCGATATAACGTTCAAGTATGAACAGAAGAAAAAGGTAATGGAAAGCAAGATTCTTGAAGAGTTCTTGGCTATGAATGCAAGAATCTTCGATCAATATGCCGACTTTGCCAATCCTGGAGATATCTTTACTGTGACATTGAAAGATGCTGCATGTACGGGTGAAGCCAATGATCCGATTGCTGCAGGTACGTACGGATATGTGATAAAGATGAATGATGCCCCGGCTAACTTCACTTATAACATCGAAGCGGGTGGAAAATCTATGCCATCTTCTGTAATTGTAGCACAAAAGTCTTTAACAGTTAAATTACCTACATATTTATTGAATACACCTGACGAAATCAAACCGGAGGATCAAGCGAAAGCTGTCTTTGTTTATGGTAAGACCTTGTCTGAAATAGAAAACCAAATAAAGCTGACCGATATTCCGGCATTGAATAAAAAGTTGGCTGCTGCGGAAATTCAGGCTGTTGTTTTGCTGGGTGACGATGGAGCACAAACAAAGAATGCCACGCCGATTGCCGGAGTATACGATTATAAGGTGATTTTGAAATCGGATAATTATACCTTTAAATATGATGCGTTAGGTTGTGAGGTGGAAACAACAACGGATGGCAGTGTTATCGTTAAAGGTGGTTTGCAGATTGTGGAATATCCGGTTACTGTAGGTTTCTCTGAAGCGAACCGGTCTATTGCCGGTACTTGGGAAATAAAAGATGGCAAACCGGAATATTCATTATCTATAAATTGGATATCCGGGAATTACGGATATGACTTGTTGGCTATTTCCGATGAAGTCAAGAAGACATTGACTTTGGAACGTTGGAAAATGTATTTCAATAACGATTATCTGAACTGGGCATTGGTGGATACAAAAAATGAGATTGTTGTACAAGACAAGTCATTGAAAGTTGTATTAAATACTTATGTTCAGGCAAATTTGACTTCAGGGACTTACTCCCTGCAGGTGGTAAAAGGAGGAACAGAGGTTCCGCGCCTGAAGTCTGCTGTCGGAGATTTCGATATCAATTTGAATACGACTTTGGCAACATTGACGGTTACCCCGGCAATCGTGACGGTTACCCCAGCAAAAGCTGCATATAGAAAAGTCTATGGGCAGTCAGGCGTTTCATCTTTAAAGCCGAAGTTGGCATTTGCGACGACACCGAAGTTGAACGCCGCCACTTTGGTTGCTGACTATGACCTTGAAAATCTCTTTGTTACGACAGATCCGGCCGATGCTGACGTGTTTGCGGCTTATTCACCTGTGGGTGATTATACAATCCAAACCAGCGCAGCCGCAGGAGTTGTCAGCGGTGCATTTGTACCTGTGACAGGTGTCGTGTTCGAGGCCGGTACGGAAAGTGCGATTGTAACGGTTTCTCCTGTCCCGATGGCAGATGCTGTACAGTTGAACGTTTCTGCTTCCCGCGAATATGGCGAAGATCCTGTGGATGGTGACGTAGCCGTGGCAGTAACACCGGCCGACGATACAGTGGATCAGATGTTGGTAGACGAGATCAGCACCATCCTGAACACAGCCGAAGGCCGTGTTGACTGGATTGACTGGGCAAGCTTCAACAAGAAGACAAATGCAGGCAAATATGAAGTACGCTTTACCTCCGATGCAATAGCTTCTATGGGTGGTTTGCTTACTAACTTCGATATGGGTGGTGTGACTATAGTATTAGACAGCTTGGAAATCCGTAAAGCAGATTTGACGGTGACAGCCGAAGACAAGAACCGTGTATACGGTGTGGCTAATCCGGAACTGACAATTGCTTACGAAGGCCTGAAGAATAATGAATACCAGAGCTTGGATGATGTATTCGATGGAGATTTCTTACCGGCGGTGGCAACAGATGCAACCGTGGATTCTCGTGGTACCTGGGATATTTATTTCACTCAGAAGCCGACAGCCAAGAACTATCATGTTACTTATGTGACAGGTAACTTGTCGATCGATAAGATTAAACGGGTAATCGTTTGGCCGGAAGATCAGCGCAACCTGACAATAGCCGTAGGTGAACATGTTGAATTGTCTGCAGCCGTAACGTCTGCTGACGATAATAGACTGTCGATCACCGGCTTGCGTTACGAACTGACCAATAATGATCGCGAACGCGTCGTATTGTATCAGAACGAGAACGGTAAGATGGTGATTGAAGGAAAGATCCGCACGTTGGACGGTCCTGTAAACATTACGGTTTATGCCGATGGCGATGAAACAACTTATATGGATGCCGAGCCTGTAACCGGTACGGTCACAGTGGTTGCTCCGGAAGGTGAAGCTGCGAATGTAAATATCATCGTATCGAATGTGACATCTGTTTATGACGGTACTCCGCGTGCCGTAACAGTAAAGGTTGCTGATAAGGATGGTAAAGAGGTAGATTACAAAGTTTTCTATGAAGGTGACCAAACTGCGTCTACCGTTTATCCGTCCGATCAGAATGCTCCGGTGGATGCTGGTGTTTATAAAGTGATTGTAAAAGCAGAAGTAGGTGCAACAACGTTTGTTTACGAAGCCAAGAATAAGATGATCATCGCTCCGCGTGTAGTGGAAGTGAAGGCTCGCAGTTTCGCAACAACGTATGGAAAGACTGTACCAGACTACTCGAAAGCATATGATTATGATAAGAGTGACTTCCTGGGCGGTGAAGATTTTGATGCCGATAAGATGCCGGTAGTACGTGCCGAGGCTTATAAGGGAAATGCCGGAACTTATAAATTGACTCCGTATTCCGTACAGGATTTCGGAAAGAACTATAAGGTATCTTATATTTCAGGCGAATTAGTTATCAACAAGGCTCCGCTGACAATTATCGCCGATGATAAGGAAAGCGTTTATGGAGAGGACTTGGCAGAACTGACTTATCAGTTAGACGGTCTTGTTAATGGTGAAACCATCAAGAACCTGGGCTTTGCTCCGCGTATCAGTTCGACGGTAACGAAGGGTGCTGATGCAGGAACTTATCCGATCGTGTTTGCCGACAATCATAAGTCAACGAATTATGAGGTGGCTTATAAGGAAGGTAAGTATGTGGTAGTACCGGCATCGCAGAAGATCAGTTGGAATCCGGAAACATCATACAAGGTGGAACAGCGTAACATTCCGTTGACGGCAGTGGCATCAAGTAAGTTACCGGTTTCTTATGTATCCGACAATGACGCGGTAGCTTATGTGAACCAGATAGGCGATAATTGGATCCTGACATTGGTATCTGACGGTTTGGTGAAAGTGAAAGCTATTCAGAACGGGAATACGAATTATTGGGGTGCAGAACCTGTGGAAGTAACATTTGCCATAGGAAATGCTTATGAAAGTGTGGATAATGAGACGATAGTCGTATCCGATCATATCGAAGTTTATCCGACCGTATTCACGACCAATGTAACGGTAACCGCTCCTTCTGCCATCAAACGTGTAGAATTGGTGTCTTATGCAGGTGTATTGTTGAAAGTCTTCAATAAACCTGAGTCTGTAATCAATTTGTCAAACTTCGGAAGTGGCTTCTATCTGCTGAACGTAACGTTGGAAGATGGCACTTTCAAGAGCGTGAAGTTGATTAAGAAGTAAGTAACCTGTAAAATAAATTTAGTATGATAAAGAATATTAAATCAATAATAACATCAGGAAAGCAGCTCATGCTGCTTTCCCTGATACTTGTTTCAGGAGGTAGTGTGGTACATGCACAAGAGGCAACTGTTGTTCCGGATACGGTGTATGTGAGCTTTACGAATTCAGGGGCATTGCCTTCGATGGTTTATGGAACGGCATTCGAGGATTACATGGCGGTAAGCACATTTAATGAAACATCTTTGAAGTGCATGTGGGCACCGGCTGGGAATACCGGTAGTCATCGGTTGATGGAGAATTACCAAAATAAATTTAAGAGTGGCAAATCTTTTAAGGATATTATGAAATTTTCCGCCACTCCGACTGTTAAGGATGGGGTGAAATTACAATTGGTAGAAACTGCTTTGCAAGATGCTTTGGATTGTTATCAGTCGGTTACGGAGCTTTATGGATCTCCTGTTGTATATAAGTTAAGCAAAGAGGCTACGGCTACTTTGGAACGTACTATTCCGGTAACACGGGCTGAATTGACTATCACCCCGCATGATACTGTTCGTTTCTACGGAGATCCCAATCCTGTTTATTCATTGGCAGACTTTACGATTGAAGGTTTAGCTGCCGGTGATGATGATGCTGCTATTTTCGCAGGTGAAAACGAGTTGGCTGTTACATTTGGAGGTGACGTGAATACTGCTGCCGGTCAGGAAGTTTATGTAACATTGGCAGCTGGTACTGTAGATAATTATTCTTGGAAACAAAAGCAGGCGAAGATGGCAATCAAGAAAGCTCTGCTGTCATTGGCATTGCCGGATAGCAGTCGTTTGTATGACGATAAGAATATCGCTAAAATCAAAGGTGAAGAACTGTTGGTTACATCCGGGACATTGAAGAATGATCAAACATTAAGTGATTTGTTTTTCTCTGATGAATTGAATGTTATTCATACCGCAGTTTCTGCCGGACTAGGAAAAGTAAAGAGTGATGTCGGTACATACAGCTATCAATTGGCAACCCAAGCTGATACTGCCAAGGTTAATTGGCGTTTGGCTAACTATGACGTGCAAGCGATAGCCCCCGCCAACTATGTAGTCGAAAAGGATACGATTACCGTAACTGTATTCCCTTCTGATGCTCAGGTTGAAATAGAAGGAAAGAAAGTGAGCGTAATGCAAAAAGTTTATGGTGAGAAGAATCCTGATGGTTACTTTTGGTTGACAAAACGTAAAGAATCAGCTGGTTCTTCTTCTCCTTCTTACACATTCACCACGGCTGCACCTGTTGCAAAAGATTATATTTCTGCTGAAAATGAGGCTGACAAAGGTTTCACGGTTGCTCCGGTTGTATCCTATCTGGATTATGAAGGCAATGCTGTAACGGAAAAGACCGATGTGAACCTGAAACGTGAAAAACCGAATCAGATAGAGGACAGTCTGTATGTTGCCAAGGTCGGTAATGCAGATAAGATTTCTTCCAAAAACTATGCCTTTAAGGTCGTTGACGGCACATTGAAGATCAATCAGCGTCCGTTGGACTTCCAGAAAGTGGTAGTAGATCGCATTTACGGAGAAACAAAGCAAGACACAACCTGGACTTTTGAAGCAAACAATGCTGAAAAGCAACGTGGTTTGGCTAGTTTCGATGCTGCATATCAGATATCGACCAATAAGAAAGCTTTCGAGCTGATTGATGTAATGCCACAGTTGGTTATCAAAAAACAGGCTGCCGACAGTACATTGTGTGCTGGTAGTTATATCGATACGTTACAGATTAAGCTGGTGACTGTGGATAACACCGTTACTCCGAAGTTTAAAGCAATGGATCGTAATTACAGTCTTAAGTATTCGTTATTGACTGATAATGCTAAAACGAACGACAGTATTCGTCTGGAAGTGGCCAAGGCTGACTTGAAGATCAAACTGGGTACAATTCAACGTACGTTCGGTGCGGCAGTGCCTGACTTTAATGATGTGGAAATTCAGAAAGAGTTTATCACTTATACCGGTTTCAAACTGGATGAGTCAGCTAAGAACTTGGATTTGGTTGCGACCGTTGCTGAAGGCAATCGTATCAAGAATCTGGAAATAGCCGATCAGCCGAGCGTATTACCGGTAGGCATTTACGAATTGACAGGCATCCGTGATATCAATAAGGAAAATACCAACTATGCGATCACAATTGAAGGGAAAGCTTTATATCAAGTAATTCCGGATAATTCTTTGGTCTTGGAATGGAACCCGTTGACCGTCGACCTGATTGTAGGCGATAAAATCAAGCTGGATGCAAAAGTGAAGAAGGATCAGAATATAATAGCTGAGGGTGCTCAGATAGATTTTGTATCATCCGATCCGGCAAAGATCCAAATTGAGAAAGTGGGTGATTATTGCTATCTGTCGGCCAAGACATTAACTGATAATGAAGGTGTAACTATTACAGCTAGTTATCATGGTCTTGCCGGTTACGAAGAAGTAACGAAAACGGTGGCATACAAAGTGATTCGTTTGAAAAATGAGGCAGACTACAATGTCGTGTTAGGCGACATGAGCTTTGTTTATGATGGAAAAGCGAAAGAAGCAGATGTAAAAATTACCGATTTGGAAGGCTTGAAAGAATATCCTCATTATGTATTGTATAATGGAGATACTGATCTGCCTGTCAAAGCGGGTATTTACAATGTGTCGATCTATCTGGAAGAAGGGAAAGGTAACAGTAATTTGTTCATTCGTAAAGAAACGATGCAGATTAAGGCCGGTGAGGTAACGGTGACACCGAAAGATGTATCATTGGTTTATGGCACAGCAGTTCCTGAATCGTTCGAATATACAGTTAACGGATTTATTGGAAACGATAGCTTCAAGGCTGGTAAAGAACCGAAGGTAAAAGTTGCCGGTGAAATAACAGGTGTCGGAGAATATACGTTGTATGTAGAAGGCGGCGACCCGGGTGACAATTATGTATTGGTTACGAAAACGGGTATATTGACGGTCACAAAGTCCGGTTTAACCATTAAGGCAGATACGATCCGTTCGGTTTATGGCGAGGAGATACCGGAATTTACATTTACCGTTACCGATCCTGACGGAAAGAAGGTTGATCCTGAAACATTGAATGACATCTACACCATAAAAACAGAAGTGGAACCGGAAGATGCCGGAGAATATGACCTGCTGATTGATTGTGTAGGTGTAGGTGAAGGAGATTATGATGTTGTTATGATACCTGCAAAATTGTATATAGAGAAAGCAGATGCCGGTTTAATCTGGGATATCGATGGAACGACTATGGCTGGAGGCGACAGTATTCTATTGACAGCCGAAGCTGTTTCGCCTGCAACAATCGCTTACACAATGCAGTATGATACGGTAGCAAGCGTGAAGGCTGTAGAAGAAGGCGCCTGGATTACCGGTAAGCATCAAGGTGTAACAAAACTGTACATTTCGATACCGGAAGAGAAGAACTATCTGGCTGCTAACGATTCTGTAACATTCAACGTAACATCGACTGTCGCCAACGAAAGCATCGCTCTGCAAAATGTAGGATTGTATCCGACATTTGTTGAAAACGAAACGTCTGTAACATCCGACAGTCCGGTGGTCATGATCCGTGTATTCGATGCTTCTGGCCGTTTGGTTAAGTCGATCGAAAAACCGGAGTCGTTGATCAACCTGAGTGAATTGAGCAAAGGTTACCATCTGGTACAGATCGTACTTGAAAGCGGTGAAGTGAAAACAGTACGTATTATGAAAAAGTAAATAATCCGATATTCTGTAATTAAGGAATATATTTAGAGGTTAATTAGTAGAAGGGATGTTCTGCGGAGATAGCTATCTTTTGTAGAACATCTCTTTTGAAAAATAGAATCTATAATAAAATATACGGAAAATATGGTAAAGAGAGAGTTGATTAAAGAAATATCCGAACGTATGTCTATAACCCAGGTAGAAGCAAAACAATTTGTAAAAGTATTTCAAGATATTTTGACGGAAGAGTTGCAACAGAATAGACCGTTGGAGTTGCAGGGATTTGGAACATTCACTTCCTGGAAACAAATCGGGCGTGCTGCCCGCAATCCGAAAACGGGGGTACCTTGTTGGATAGAGCCTCGTGTGAGTGCAAAATTCAGGCCTGGAAAATTTTTACTGGAAGCTTTGAATGAAGCGGATAAATAGAATTAAAATAATGAGAAAGAATCTACTTAAATTTATTTGCTTCCTTTTGATTGTCAATGACTATGTGTTTTGCGGTTCTCTTGGTGCCCAATCCATTCCCAATGGAGATTTTTCGGCAGAGTGGGTAACTGGTTATAACGGAGTCGGTAAACAGCCTGCCGGATGGAAAGCCTCGAATGTCAATCAGCTGGGAGTAAAAAAAGAGTTGGTAACTTGTAATCCGGATGGTTCCGTGTTATTGACCAATCGTTTTGTAGGTCTGTTGGGTATAGGTTCGAATGCACCGGCTTATATATCTTTGGGAACTCCGTGGGTCTATGCGAATGTATCGAATATATCTCAAAGTGACGGAGGTACGACCGGAGGCCTTGAATTCACGCACCGTCCGGATTCTCTCGTGGGCGTGTTCAAACGTAAAGTAGTAGCGGAGGAAACCGGTTGGATTATCTTTTATCTTTGGAAAGGGACAAGTGTGTCCTATGGTCCGGATAACAAAGAGTTGATAGATAATGACCGGGATATATTGGCTGAACATGGTTCTGTAACGCTGATCGGGAGGGCTGAATATGAAATAAAGGGTACTTTATCCGATTGGACGCGTATTTCCATACCGATTGATTATTTATCGGATGAAACACCTGAAAAGATGAATGTTATTCTTTCTGCAGCTGATTATCGTGGCGACCGAAAGAAGATAAAGGAGTATAATACTTTGTCGGTACAAAGTGTGGAACTGGTGTATAAAGATCCGGTATCGACAGAAAAGATTAATCTGTTATCCGATCGTTTTTCCGTTATCGACAAAATACTGTATCTTGATGGGAGTTATAGGAATCTAGCTGTCTATACAATGGATGGAAGGCTGGTTTGTAGTTCTGTCCGACCGGAAAACACAACTACTTTCTCTTTTCTCTCCGCAGGGGTTTATCTGTTGAGAATTGAAGGGGAACAAGGAGTAGAAACGCAAAAGTTTCAGATTCGTTAAAAATGTAATCTGTTTTTTTCATATCATTATAAAAAGGTTGTAGCTCGGGTTTCGTGGATTGTATGTAAATACATCTATGAGATTCGAGCTTGATTTGTTTGTAATAAGGATTTCTTAATAGTGTACGGATGGATTTTCGCCATAAATAATTAACTTTGCGGTTGGTTGAAAAGTAAAAACTAAAGTATGAAGAAAATTAGAGCCGCCATCGTAGGTTATGGCAACATCGGGAAATATGTGTTAGAGGCCCTTGAAGCTGCCCCGGATTTTGAGGTAGCAGGTATTATTCGTCGTAATCCGAATGATATTCCGGACGAGTTGAAGGCATACACGGTTACTGATAGCATCACCAAGTTAGATAAGGTTGACGTAGCGGTTTTGGCTACTCCTACACGCAGCGTGGAAGAGCATGCGAAAGAGATTCTGGCTTTAGGCATCAATACGGTCGATAGTTTCGATATCCACGGAGGTATCGTGGATTTACGTCGTTCTTTGGACGCTGTAGCGAAGGCTCATAATACGGTAGCTGTAATTTCTGCCGGTTGGGATCCGGGAAGCGACTCTGTGGTACGTGCTTTGTTAGAAGCGATGGTGCCGAAAGGTATTACTTATACGAACTTCGGTCCGGGTATGAGTATGGGGCATACGGTTGCCGTGAAGGCTATCGAAGGCGTGAAAGCGGCTTTAAGTATGACGATTCCTTTGGGAACAGGTGTAAACCGT
>ERZ857629.1763-NODE-1763-length-22325-cov-6.686170_pt1 | contig 22325 bp, 24 predicted proteins | sample MGYA00519700_ERZ857629 | MGnify/ENA primary metagenome ERZ857629 (study PRJEB31778, sample SAMEA3449351) | human gut metagenome | biome: human gut; feature: human-associated habitat; material: faeces | place: United Kingdom | collected 2010/2012 ...
CGGCGGTTGCTCGCTTGCATAGCGCCTGCGCATCGCTAAGTCAGCCCTTACGGGCCGCCAGCTCATAGCCCTCCGGCGGCTCCCGGTACAGGGCATCCACCCGGCGGATGTATCCGATGGCCGCGCCGCCTGCGGGAGAAATAATAACGCATCCCCTTACCACTGTTACCCGGTAAGGGGATGCGCTTTGCGTATGGGTTTTACTTTACGGTCTTTTCCCGCCATTTCTGGTTGCCGGTGGAGGTGAACTGGTTGCGCAGGGTGACGGAGCCGTCGTCGTTGAGCACCAGCCAGAGCATGTCGTTGTCCAGGGGGCGCAGGCCGCCGGTGGCCTGGGTGTCAAGGACGTCCAGGGCAATCTCGTATGTATGCTCGGTGTAGGGGAAGTGCTCGTCGTAGCCCTGCCACTGGTTGGGGCGGGCGATCTCGTCCAGCAGGCTCTGGCCGTAGCCGTTGCTGCGGTCCTCGCTGCGGTTGATGGCCACCCACATGATGACGGTCTTCACATTGTCCGACCGGCCGTTGCCCACGCTGTCGGCCAAGGCGGCCAGGGCGGCGGCCTCGGCGTTGACGGGGGCCTGGGTCGGCTCGGTCACATCCTCCTGGGGCTGGGTCTCGGCGGCGACGGTCTCCACGGGGACATCCGCCTGGGCCTGCTTGCTCCCGCCGCGGGGAAGGGCCAGGGCCAGGATGAGCACCAGCAGGATCAGCGGCGACCATAGCCGGATGTCAAAATACCATTTTACATCCTCGCCCAGGTGGGTGAGGAAAGCAGGGACGTGGAGGGAAAAGGGGAGGGGAGATTTCTTGCGCCGCTTGCGGCGGCGGGGCTCCAATTTGAATTCTTCATTGGGCGTCTGTTCCATGATGCGTTCTCCTTCTATTGTGCCGATAATGGGGAGCCGATGGATGCTCCCAGATAGATTATAGCCGGGCAGCGGGCCAGAAGACTGTCGAAACTGCTGAAAGCGGATAAAAATTTGCTTCAAAATGCGGTCTTCTGCGTAAAAGAAGCACTGCCGGACTCTCCGCTGGCACAATTATAACATATTGCTGCAAAAAAGTCAAATTTTCCTTTATTTTAAGGAATTATGTCAACATTTTTAACGAATTATGTAAACGGAACGGACACACGCCACGCAAAAGATCAGGGATGCCCTTTGCAGGACACCCCTGATCGAATTGCATTTTGGGAAGCGGCTTAGTACATTCCACCCGCCTGAGCGGCGGCAGCGGCTGCGGCGGCATCACCGGCGGGGTCGGGCTTGTCCACGACCAGGCTCTCGGTGGTCAGCACGCAGGCGGCGATGGAGGCGGCATTCTCCAGGCTGGTACGGGTGACCTTGGTGGGATCCACGATACCGGCGGGGATCATGTCCACATACTCCTCGGTGTAGGCATTGTAGCCGTAGCCGACCTTGCCGGAGGTGCGGATCTTCTCGTAAACCACGGAGCCGTCCACGCCGGCGTTCTCGGCGATCTGACGGACGGGGGCCTGAAGGGCGGTGGCGATGATCTTCGCGCCGGTCTTCTCGTCGCCATGCAGGGTGGAAATCAGCTTCTCCACAGCGGGGATGGCGTTGACCTGAGCGGTACCGCCGCCGGCCACGATGCCTTCCTCAACGGCGGCACGGGTGGCGTTCAGAGCATCTTCCACTCTCAACTTCTGCTCCTTCATGGCGACCTCGGTCTGCGCGCCTACTTTGATGACGGCCACGCCGCCGGAGAGCTTTGCCAGGCGCTCCTGGAGCTTCTCACGGTCGTAGTCGGAGGTGGTGGTGGCAATGGCGGAGCGGATCATGTGGGCACGGGCCTGGATGTCGGCGGGGGCACCGTCGCCGTCCACGATGGTGGTGGTGTCCTTGGTGACCACGACCTGACGGCAGTGACCCAGGTCCTCCATGGTGGCGTCAGCCAGCTCCATGTTCAGCTCGCTGGAGATCACACGGCCGCCGGTGAGCACGGCGATATCCTGAAGCATTTCCTTGCGGCGGTCGCCGAAGCCGGGGGCCTTGACGCACACGATGTTGAAGCGGCCCTGCAGGCGGTTGACAAGCAATGTGGCCAGGGCGTCGCCCTCCACATCCTCGGCGATGATGATGAGCTTCCGGCCGGCCTTGACGATGGGCTCCAGCACGGGCAGCAGATCCTGAATGGAAGCGATCTTCTTATCGGTGATCAGCAGATAGGCGTCGTCCAGCACGGCTTCCATCTTGTCGGTGTCGGTGACCATGTAGGGGGAGATATAGCCCCGGTCAAACTGCATGCCCTCCACCACGTCCAGGCCGGTCTCGGCGGTCTTGCTCTCTTCGATGGTGATGATGCCCTCGGTGCCTACCTTCTCCATGGCCTCGGCGATCAGCTTGCCGATGGACTCGTCGCCGGAGGAAACGGTGCCGACCCGTGCGATGTCATCGGAGCCGCTGACGGGCACGGAATCCGCCTTGATGGCCTCCACGGCGGCGGCAACGGCCTTCTCAATGCCCTTGCGCATGACCATGGGGTTGGCGCCGGCGGACAGGTTCTTCAGACCCTCGCGGGTGATGGACTGGGCCAGCAGGGTGGCGGTGGTGGTGCCGTCGCCGGCCACGTCGTTGGTCTTGGTGGCGACTTCGCGGATCAGCTGAGCGCCCATGTTCTCAAAGGCGTCCTCCAGCTCCACTTCCTTGGCGATGGTCACGCCGTCGTTGGTGATCAGGGGCGCGCCGTACTTCTTGCCCAGAACAACGTTTCTGCCCTTGGGGCCCAGGGTGACCTTGACGGTATCGGCCAGCTGGTCAATGCCGGATTGCAGCTTCTTGCGGGCTTCCTCGCCGAAAACGATCATTTTAGCCATAATGAAAAACCTCCTCAGTCTGTAACGACAGCCAGGATATCATCCTGCTTGACGAACTTGTAATCAACCTTGTCGATGGTCACTTCACTGCCGGTGAACTTACCGACGACCACCTTGTCGCCCACCTTCACGGTCATGGTCACGTCCTTGGTGCCGGGGCCGACGGAAACGACCTCGTAGATCGCGGGCTTTTCCTTGTTGGTGCTGGCCAGGATGATGCCGGAAGCGGTGGCCTCCTGGGCCTCGTGGGCTTTCAGCAGCACATTGTCTGCCATGGGTTTCAGTTTCATAACAATTCCTCCATCGCAATAATTTATGGGAAGACCGCAGGCGCTGCCGCCTGCAATTATCTACACCGTTAGCACTCTTTCTTCCTGAGTGCTAACATATCATAGCGCACCTTCACAAAAAAAGCAAGCCCCAAATTCAGAAAATCCGTAAATAAATTGTGAATCTTTTGGCGGGCCAAGAAAGCTTGACGGGAGCTGTTTTCTCTGCTAGTATGAAAAAAACACTTGAAACGGGGCGGATAACTTGCCGGGTGAGAAAAAGATGTATACCCTCAGCGACATTGCCAGGGAGCTGGGGGTGAATAAGGCCACGGTCTCCAAGGCGATCTCCGGCAAGGGCAGCCTGAGCGCCGAGACCAGGGCCAGGATCCTGGCCTTTACCCAGGAGTGCGGCTACAAGCCCAACGCCGTGGCCCAGAGTCTGGCCCGCAGCCGCTCATTCAATATCGGGCTGATGATGCCAAATCCCGCCGGGCAGGGGAACGGAGCCTTCTTCCACGACTGCCTCAGCGGCGTGTGCCGGACCGCGTCGGAAAACGGCTATGATGTGCTGCTGATCCTGGGGGACGAGTCCGGCACGGAGGACCTGTCCCGGCTGATCGACAATCGGAAGATCGATGGAGTGATCGCCATGCGCTCCCTGGTCAGCTCCCCCATTGTGGGCTTTCTGAAGGAGAAGCAGCTGCCCTTTGTGCTCATCGGCCCCACCTCCGACCGCAGCGTGGTCAGCGTGGACAATGACAACCAGTCCGCCAGCCGGGAGATCACCGCCTGGCTGATCTCCCGGGGGGCAAAGCGGCTGGTGCTGCTGGGCGGCGACGAAAACCACTGCGTCACTCACAGCCGGCTCCGGGGCTTCCGGGAGGCCTGCCGTCAGGCCGGGCTGCCGGAGCAGAGGGAGCTTCTGAATCTGGGCGGCGGAGAGGAACTGGCCAAGACCCTGCCCTGGGACGCGCTGACGGCGGCGGACGGCGTGGTGTGTATGGACGAATACATCTGCAATCTGCTGATGATGCAGCTGCGCGTCCGGGGCGTCCGGGTGCCGGAGGAGCTGCAGGTGGTCAGCCTGTACGACAGCCCCCTGCTGGAAAACAACGTCCCTGCGGTGACGAGCCTGCATTTCGACGCCTGGGAGCTGGGGCGCATCGCCGGTGAAAAGCTGGTGGCCCTGCTGGATGCCCGGCCGGAGCACCCCCTGCCGCCCCCCGGCTTCCAGATCCTGCGCCGGGGCTCCACGAGATGACGGGGAGCGTTCCGTGGGAATTCGTGATTTAAGACAAAAAGAGATGCGGAATCTTGTTAGGAATTCCGAATTGACAGGAAGTCCGACTCGGTTTATACTAAATGTAAAGGCAACCGGTTGCCGAACCGTTGCCGCAACAACATAAGGAGGATAAAACCATGAAAAAAGTAATTGCAATGCTGCTGGCGCTGGTGCTGACCGTCAGCCTGGCCGGGTTCAGCGTTTCCGCTGCCGATCCCATCTCCCTGACCCTGTGGGGCGCGGAAGAGGATCAGGCTCTGCTGGCCGACCTGGTGGAGCAGTTCAAGGCTGCCCATCCCGACCAGACCTTTGATATCCAGATCGGCGTTGAGTCCGAGTCCACCGCCAAGGACACCGTCCTGACCGACGTAGAGGCCGCTGCCGACGTGTTCGCCTTTGCCAACGACCAGCTCAACGACCTGGTGGCCGCCGGCGCGCTGCAGAACCTGAGCGGCGACGTGTCCGTCGTCCTGCCCGCCTATGCCGGCAAGACCCTGGACGACGTGATGGCTGCCAACGGCGAAGGCTCCGTGGCTGCTGCCAGCAAGGACGGCAACCTGTACGCCTTCCCCATGAGCGGCGGCAACAACTACTTCCTGTACTACGATTCCACCAAGATCACCGCTGAGCAGGCCCAGTCCTGGGATACCCTGCTGGAGGCCGCCCAGGCCGCGGGCGGCAAGGTCGGCATGACCTTTGCTTCCGGCTGGTACAACGCTTCCTTCTTCCTGGGCGCCGGCTTCATCGCCGACATGAATGAGGACGGCACCACCGTCATCGACTGGAACGGCACCTCCGCCAAGGGCTTCACCGGCGTGGATGTGGCCAAGGCAATGTCCGACATCGCCGGCAACTCCGCCTTCCTGGCCATCGCGGACGGCGACATTTCCAACCAGATCGCCTCCGGCGCTGTCTGTGCCGTGGTTTCCGGCACCTGGGATGCCAGCGCCGCTGAGACCGCTTTCGGCGAGGGCTACGCTGCCTGCAAGCTGCCCACCTTCACCTGCGCCGGTGAGCAGGTCCAGATGTCCTGCTACTCCGGCTTCAAGCTGATGGGCGTCAACGCCTACTCCAAGAACGTGGGCTGGGCCGTGCTGCTGGCCGAGTTCCTGACCAACGAGGATTCCCAGACTGCCCGCTTTGCCGCGCGTCAGCTGGCTCCCACCAACCTGAACGCTGCCGCCGATGAGGCCGTCAGCAGCAACATCGCCATCGCTGCTTCCGCCGCGCAGGATGTCTTCGGCTCCGTGCAGAACGTGGGCGGCAAGTATTGGGATCCCACCGCTACCTTCGGCCAGATGATCGCCAACGGCGAGCTGATCGGCAAGGACGACGCTGCCATTCAGGAGACGCTGGATACCCTGGTAGAGGGCGTTACCGCTCCCGCCGTGTAAAGGCTCTGTTTCTTTAAATCAAACAGCCCCATATGCCGAGGCATATGGGGCTGTTGCTGAAAGGCGTACCGGCCGGTACGCAAAAAATCGGAAGAAAGGAATATCCCCTATGGAAGAGAAGCAAACGGCTTTTTCCAGGATCGGCTCGGCCATTGGCGGCTTTTTCGGCGCCATCGGCGGTTTCTTCGCTGATTTCGGCCGTGCCTTTGCGGGCGGCGATTTCTTTGTAAAGCTGACGCTCCTGTGGTGGGGCGCAGGCTATGCCCGCCGGAAGCAGTACATGAAGGCGCTGCTGCTGACGCTGCTGGAGGCGGCGGTGATCCTGTTCACCTGCGGCTTTGCAATGCGCTATGTTCCCAAATTCGGCACCCTGGGCACCGTGCAGGCCCAGCAGGTGTTCAACATGCAGACCATGCAGTCGGAATGGAACGACTATGACAATTCCTTCATGATCCTGCTGTTCTCCCTGTTCAGCTTTGTGGTGTGGGCGGCCGCGGCAGTGGTGTGCATCCGCAATGTGGTCGGTGCGTACCGCATCGAGCAGCTGGCCCGCAGCGGCGGCCATGTGAACAGCTTCCGGGAAGACCTGATGGAGTACCTGGATCAGAAGTTCCACATCACGCTGCTGTCCCTGCCTGTGCTGGGCATCGTGGTGTTCACGGCCATCCCCATCCTGCTGCTGATCCTGGTGGCCTTTACCAATTATGACCAGCAGCACATGCCCCCCACGAACCTGTTTACCTGGGTGGGCTTTGCCAACTTCTCCACCCTGTTCGGCGGCGGCATCACCTCCACCTTTGGCTATGCCTTCATCAGAATTTTAGGCTGGACCATCGTGTGGTCCTTCTTTGCCACCCTGACCACCTATTTCGGCGGCATCCTGGTGTCTCTGCTGATCAACAGCAAGCTCACCCGGGGCGGCAAGCTGTGGCGCACCCTGCTGGTGATCACCATTGCGGTGCCCCAGTTCGTCTCGCTGCTGCTGATGCGCAACTTCTTCTCCAACACCGGCATTATGAATACCATGTGTGCCAACATCGGCCTGACCGCTTTCCTGCGGAGGATCGGCCTGATCTCCACCAGCTATATCCCGTTCCTCTCCGCTCCCGGCTGGGCGCATGTGATGATCATTCTGATCAACATTTGGGTGGGCATCCCCTATCAGATGCTGATCGCCACCGGCGTGCTGATGAATCTGCCCTCCGATCAGCTGGAGAGCGCCCGCATCGACGGCGCAAGCCCCTTCCAGATCTTCAAGTCCATCACCATGCCCTATATGCTCCAGGTGACCGGCCCGGCACTGGTGACGGACTTCGTAAAGAACTTCAATAACTTCAACGTGATCTACCTGCTGACCCAGGGCGTATATGTGACCACCAATCAGCTGATGGCCAATTCCCAGGCCAGAGAGGTGGACCTGCTGGTCACCTGGCTGTTCACCCTGACCCAGGACTACTACAACTACAAGATGGCCTCCGTCATCGGCATTATGGTGTTTGTGGTCTGCGCGGTGTTTACGCTGGTCGGCTTCAACTTTATGATCCGCGGGGATAAGGAGGGAACCTATCAATGAGTCACAAAAATAAGGATTCCGTTCAGTCCGCCCTCCGGGCAGGCCGGATCAAAAAGGGCTCCAGGATCGTTCTGCACAATGCCTTCATCGCCCTGCTGTGCGTGATCTGGCTGATCCCCATCGTCTGGCTGGTGTGCACCTCCTTCAGCGCCTATCCCGGCATGAATACCTCCACCTTCTTCCCGAAGGAATGGAGCGCGGTGCACTATGCAAAGTTGCTGACTTCGGACTCCGTCAACCAATTCCCCACCTGGTTCTGGAATACCTTTCGGATTGCCTGCTTTACCTGCGTCATCTCCACCGCCTTTGTGCTGATGGTGGCCTACGCCATGTCGGTGATGCGCTTCCGCGCCCGCAAGGGACTGATGAACTTCGCGGTGCTGCTGAACCTGTTCCCCGGCATGCTGTCCATGATCGCGGTGTACTTCACCTTGAAGACCTTTGGCCTGACCAACAGCCATGTCGGCCTGATCCTGGTGTACTCCGCCTCCTCCGGCCTGGGTTATCTGATCGCCAAGGGCTTCTTTGATACCGTGTCCCGGTCACTGTGCGAGGCGGCCCGGCTGGACGGCTGCAACGAGGCGCTGATCTTCCTGAAGATCGTCATGCCCACCTCCAAGCCCATCATTGTGTACACGGTCATCAGCAGTTTCCTGACTCCGTGGATGGACTTCGTGTTCGCCAAGATGATCCTCAACGCCGGCATCTCCGCCAACTATACCGTGGCGGTGGGCCTGTACAAGATGCTGGAAAAGAGCCTGATCAATTCCTACTTCACCCAGTTCTGCTGCGGCGGCGTGCTGGTGTCCATCCCCATCTCCATCCTGTTCTTCATCATGCAGAAGTTCTACGTCGAGGGCGTTACCAACGGCGCGGTGAAGGGCTGATATCCTCCTGCGAAAGGAAATTAACCAATGGATCAATTTATCGTCAATATCATTCACCGGCCGGAAATGGTGCCGGAGTACGCCGAGAAGGTCACCGGCCAGGGCAAGGCCGAGGACATCGGCCGCAAGGCGCTGCTCACCGAAAGCCTGGATATCTTCAAGATCCAGCAGCAGTGCGCCCATGAGAACGGGCTGAAAACCACCATTCAGATGACCTACGCCAGCCTCTTCAACGACGAGGCGGTGGCCCTGGCCAAGGAGCACCACGCGGTCTACGGCGACGAGATCGCCCTGAGCCTGCTGGGCCTGCCCTGCCAGCAGTTCCGGGACAAGTACAAGACCAAGGACTTCTGCATCTGGATGTTCTCCATGGAGGACAAGAAGGCCATCGTCCGGGACGTGTTCGGAAAGTTCTATGAGCGCTTCGGCTTCTATCCCGCCTCCACCGGCTCGTACTACATGGATGCCGACCTGATCAATTTCATCAAGGCGGAGTATCCCACCGTCAAGTGCGCTGTGGCCACCTGCTGGGAGGAAGGTCCCAAGGCCTACCACACCTGCAACAATTCCTGGTACACCTTTATGGACGGCGGCCCCTGGGCCCCCTGGATCCCCTCCAAGCAGAATACCCACGCCCCCGCGGCAAACGCGGAGGAGGACAGCGGCATCGTGGCCATTCCCCACCTGAGCCGGGACCTGCTGGCCTGCTACGACGGCAACGGCTCCAACTTCGGTACCCATCCCCAGAACGTGCTTCGGGGCATGATCTATGACACCAAGACCTGGGAATATCCCTACCTCTATAACCTCATCGATCAGTACCGCAGTCTGGCCAAATTCAACAATGGCTACGCCTACAATATGATGTTCGTCGGCCCCGGCTGGATGAACAAGATGGGGCGGTGGGAGGCTCCCTATGAGCTGCTGAAGAAATCCTACTGGGACGGCTGCGTCTACTACGGCAAGCTGAAAAAGGAGGGCAAGCTCCTGGATATGACCATGTCCGAGTTTGCCGACTACTACCGGGAGAAAAAAACCTACACCGAGCCGGAGTGCGCCCTGTGGCGGGATATTCTCTACGGCAGCGACAAGCAGCTGTTTTGGTACTGCGACCCCTATATGCGGGCGGGCGTCAACATGGATCAGGGCGGCGCGATCTTCGACCTGCGGCCCTATGCCGCCAAGCTGCCCTGGCCGGTGGGCATCGGCACCCCCCACGTGCAGGATGCCAGCTACCCTTTCCTGATCCAGGAAAAATACCGGGCGGGCTACTTCACCCACTATGCCGGCGAGGGCACCATCCGCAGCGCCAAGATCTGCCACGGCGGCGAGGAGGTCGATCTGTGCCTGTGCCGCACCAAGGCTCATTTCTCCCAGGTCGGAAACGACCGCATCCTGACCCTGGACCCGGTGGAGATCGTGTTCTCCGACCTGATCGTGAAGCTCCAGACCGTCATCACCTTTACCGAGGGCAGCAGCGCCATCCGCATCGATCGGAAGGTGCTGGAGCTGTCCGATCCGGCGGCGGATGTGACCATCAACGAATACATGGTGGGCTGCTACGGCACCACCGAGTATTCCGAGGACATGACCAGCCTGACCCTGGGCGTGGACGATACCTCCATTTCCTATGAATACAAGTGCCGGGAGCTTTCCGCCCCCGCCGCCCGGGAGAGCTGGTGCATCCTGCCGCCCATCGATACCCGGGTCAGCCTCACCGGCCAGGGCCGGGACGCGTCGGCCTACGCCAAGGAGGGCTATGCCTTCAGCCCCATGTTCACCCTGGGCTGCACCGGCAAACTCAAGGAAAAGGAGGCGTTTACCACATGGCTCAAGCTACAAAAGGCAAACTGAATTACCGCTGCCCCTCCTGCTTCCTGCGGGATCTGGACATCGACATGTTCTATGACGCGGCAAAGGGAGAATACTACTGCCTGCGCTGCCAGTTCACCGGCACGGAGGAGCAGGTGCTCCAGATGAACGAGCTGGCCCGCCTCCGCTACAAGGCGATGCACAAGCGCTTTACCGGCTTCGAGGACTTCTCGGAGTAACCGCAGTTTCCCCTTGGCTTCCCCCCGGGGAGCCAAGGGGCGTCTTCCAATCCCACCCGTGAGGAAATACAATGACGGAATTTATCAAAGGCATGGACCTGTCTACCCTGCTGGAGGTGGAGGCCCATGGCGGAAAATTTTATGACGGCGGCCCGGCAGAGGACGCGGTGGAGCTCCTGAAGCGCTATGGAATGAACCTGGTGCGTCTGCGGCTGTGGAACGATCCGTACAGCGAGGCCGGGGAGCCCTACGGCGCGGGCACCAACGATCTGGAAAAGACTGTGACCATGGCCCGGCGGCTGAAGCGGGCCGGGGTGGACTGGCTGCTGGACCTGCATTACAGCGACTTCTGGGCAGACCCCGGCAAGCAGAACATCCCCAAGGCCTGGCGGGGCATGACCGTGCCGCAGCTGCGGCAGGCGGTGTATGACTACACCTGCCGGGTGCTGCTGCGGCTGGCGCGGGAGGAAGCGGCCCCGGCCATGGTGGCCGTGGGCAATGAACTGACCAACGGGATGCTCTGGCCCTATGGCCGGGTGCCGGAATACCAGAACCTGGCGGACTTCCTCAGCGCGGGCATCCGCGCCGTGCGGCAGACGCTGCCCGGCGTGCCGGTGATGCTCCACCTGGACAACGGCGGCAATAACGAGCTGTACCGCCGGTGGTTCGACCACTATTTCAGCTGCGGCGGGCAGGACTTTGAATACATCGGCCTGAGCTATTACCCCTTCTGGCACGGCTCGCTGGAGGACCTGTGCGCCAACATGCACGACCTGGCCCGGCGCTACGGCAAGGACATGATCGTGGCGGAGGTCTCCATGGGCTTTACGATGGAGGATTACGCCACCTATGAGCAGCTTCCCCCGGAAAAACGCAAGGGCATGGCCACCAGGCGGGAGCTGGCGGAAAAGGTTCCCTACCCCATGACCCCAGAGGGGCAGCGCCGGTTTATGGAGGACTTTTTGCAGGTCCTGCGGGGCGTGCCGGACGGGCGGGGCAGGGGCTTTGTGTATTGGGAGCCTGCCTGGCTCCCGGTGCCCGGCGTGGGCTGGGCCACCGAGGCGGCGCTTGCCTACACCGGCGAGCAGGGCCCCGGCGGCAACGAGTGGGCCAACCAGGCACTGTTTGACTACGATGGCCACCGCCTGAGCGCCCTGGAAGCAATTCGGGATTTCTGAGAGGGGAAAACCATGCAAGACCTTCGCACCCGGCGGCGCTTGCCGCACATTCAAGTAAATGGGAATGTTCTGCGCGTTTACGCGGGGATCACCCTGCTGTGCGGCTCCATCGGATCGTCGGTGGTGCAGTACGGCATCCTCCATGCGCAGGACCTGTCCGGCGCGCAGCTGCAAAGCATGATGGCCGCCGACCCCAGTGTGATGCTCACTGCCACCTGGGCGGTGGTGCTGCGGCTGCTGGGGGGCCTGGCCGTCCCTGTGCTGGCGTTTTTGCTCACCGAGCGCTTTATGAAATCGCAGAACGACGGCCGGGAGCTGCTCTGGCTGCTGGCGCTGGCGGTGATCAGCGAGGTGCCCTATGACATGGCCATGGGCGGTTCGCTCTTCGACCTATCCCGGCAGAGCCTGATGTGCTCCCTGGTGATCAGCTTCATCATGCTCTATGGCCTGCGAATGTTTGCCGCAAGCAGGGCGGTCCAGCTGCTGATCGTGCTGGCGGCGGCGCTGTGGGGCAGCCTGTTCCGGGCCGACTTTGCCCTGGGCTTGGTCGCGCTGACAGCGGTGTTTTACATCCTGCGTGACAGCCCCGGAAAGCGGCTGGTGTGGAGCGGCGTCATCGGCCTGGTGCTCTATGTCACCGCGCCCCTTTCCAATCTTGTGATCAAGAACTACGATGGGCAGGCCGGTTCCTCCTGGAGCCGGGACCTCTTCGGCTGCCTGTATCCCGCCCATCTGCTGATCCTGGCGGCCATCGTGGCCTGGCTCCGATGAAAAGGAGGAAATTCGGATGAAGAAACTGCTGTCCCTTGTGCTTGTCCTTTCCCTTGCTCTGGGCCTGAGCGCCGTGTGCGCCGGTCAGGAGGCGGACACATCCATTCTGGTGAAGCAGGTGGACGATCTCCCGGCGGATTTCCTGATGGGCGCGGATGTTTCCAGCCTCCTGGCGCTGGAGAAAAGCGGCGTTATCTATTATGATTTTGACGGCAACCGGCAGGATATGCTGAAGGTGCTGGCCGATGCCGGGGTGAACTGTGTCCGCGTCCGGGTCTGGAACGATCCCTTTGACGCCGCGGGCAACGGCTACGGCGGCGGCAACTGCACCCTGGATACCGCCATTGCCATCGGCCGCCGGGCGGCGGAATACGGCATGGACTTACTGGTGGATTTTCACTATTCGGATTTCTGGGCGGACCCCTCCAAGCAGCAGGCCCCCAAGGCATGGAAGAGCATGTCCCTGGAGGAGCGGCAGCAGGCCATTTATGATTATACAGTGGAGAGCCTGCTTGCCCTTCGGGAAGCCGGGGTGCAGGTGGACATGGTACAGATCGGTAACGAGGTCACCAAGGGCTTCTGCGGCGAGACCTCCGTGCCCCGGCGCTATGCCCTGATGGCCTCCGCCGCCCGGGCGGTGCGGGATACGGATGGGGATATCCAAATCGTCGTCCACTACACCAACCCGGAGACGGAGAAATTCAGCACCATTGCCGCGACCCTGGAGGTTTACGGCGTGGACTATGACATCTTCGCCACCTCCTATTACCCCTATTGGCATGGCAGCCTGGAGAATTTGACCCGGCAGCTGCAAAGCGTGGTGGAGCGCAGCGGCAAGCGGGTGATGGTGGCCGAGACCTCCTATGCCTATACGGTGCAGGATACCGATGGTCACGGCAATTCCATCGGCGACCAGCCCACCTATGACAAGCCCTATCCCTTTACCGTGCAGGGCCAGTCCCGGGAGCTGCGGGATGTGATCGCTGCCGTGGCCTCCCTGGGCGACAGCGCCGTGGGCGTGTTCTATTGGGAGCCGGGCTGGATCTGCGTTCCGGCGGACAGCTGGGAATCGCGCAGCGAAAAGTGGGAGCGGTACGGCTCCGGCTGGGCAAGCTCCTATGCAGCGGAGTACGACCCCACGGACGCCGGCGTTTACTACGGCGGCAGCGCCTGCGACAACCAGGCCCTGTTCGATGCGGACGGCCACCCGCTGGAATCTTTGAAAACCTTCTGCCTCGTCCGCACCGGCACAGAGGTCCCCCTGGCGGTGGACAGCGTGGAGCCGGTGTATGTGACGGTGAAGCGGAACAACCCCATCCAGCTCCCCGCCACGGTGCCCGCCATTTATAACGACGGCAGCCGGGTGCAGACGGACGTGACCTGGGATGCCTCCATTGATCTTGCCGCGCTCAGCACCTGCGAGGTGGGCACTTATCCCGTGTCCGGCCAGGCGGGGGGAGAGACGGTGACCTGCTACGTGAACCTGGTGGATGAAAATTATGTCCGCAACCACAGCTTTGAGGACGCGGATACCTCCATGTGGCGTATCACCGAGGAGACCCCCACCGTGGACTTCCAGCAGAAGAAGACGGACGCCTTTACCGGCGAGTATTCCCTGCATTTCTGGAATGCCAAGGCTGTGGCCTTTACGGTGGAGCAGGAGATCACCGGCCTGCGCCCCGGTAGCTATGCCTTCTCCCTCCGGGCCCAGGGCGGCGGGATGGACGGCACGGAGCAGCTGACGCTCTACGCCATTGCCGACGGGGTGCGCTACGAGCAGCCCTTTGCCGTGGACGGCTGGGTGAACTGGCAGAATCCGGTCATTGAAAACATCCCCTGTACCACCGGCGCCGTCACCATCGGCGTTTCCGTCACCGCCCCCGCCGGGGCTTGGGGCACGCTGGATGATTTCCTGCTGAACCCCACAGAGACAGAATAAAGGAATCTCTGAATAAATCGTCTGCGACTGGACAGCGGGCCTTTTGCTCCCATACTGCGGGCTGAAAAGTGGGAAATACACAAAGTATTCCGCCACTTTCCAGCCCTCGCCTGGAAGCAAAAATCCTCGCTGCCAGCTCTTGCCGATTTAATCAGAGCTTCCTAAGAAACGACCCGCACGGAAAAACCATCCTGTGCGGGCCTTTTTTGCATGAAAAACCGCCATTTTACAAAGATTTTACAATTGGCTTCTATCCGATTTTACAAAAGTGGTATAATCTGAAATTGTAAAGAAGAAATGTAAAGGAGCGTGAAAGAAGAATATGGATGGATTTCCCACAATTGATTTTAACGAGAAGAAGGGCTTTATCTGCGATATGGACGGCGTGATCTATCACGGCAATCGGATCCTGCCGGGCGTCGCGGAGTTTATCCACTGGCTGCATGAGGAGAAGAAGGAGTATCTCTTCCTGACCAACAACAGCGGCTATACCCCCAGAGAGCTGAATCAGAAGCTGGCCCGGATGGGTCTGAACGTGCCGGAGGAGCATTTTTATACCAGCGCACTGGCAACGGCGGCATTCCTGCGGGAGCAGGCGCCGGGCTGCTCTGCCTTTGTCATCGGCGAGGCCGGACTGCTGAACGCCCTGTATGACGCGGGGATCACCATGAACGATGTGAACCCGGACTATGTGGTGGTGGGCGAGGGCCGCTCCTATTCCCTGGATACCCTGACCAAGGCCACCAACCTGGTAATGGGGGGCGCAAAGCTCATCGGCGCCAATTCCGATGTCTCCGGCCCCATTGAAAACGGCATTGCCCCGGCCTGCCGGGCGCTGATCGCTCCCATCGAGATGGCCACCGGCACCCAGGCGTACTTCTGCGGCAAGCCGAATCCGCTGATGATGCGCACCGGCCTGAACCTGCTGAACTGCCACAGCGCCGAGGCGGTGATGGTGGGCGACCGCATGGATACGGATATCATTTCCGGCATGGAGAGCGGCATGTCCACGGTGCTGGTGCTCTCCGGCGTATCCACCCGGGATACCCTGAAGACCTATGCCTACCGTCCCAGCATCGTCCTGGACGGCGTGGGCGACATTGCCGCCCTGGCGCGGGCCAGAAAGGGCTGAGGTACCTCTGAATCGATCGCCTGCGGCTGGACAGTGCTGCCGGCTCTTGCCGATTTCATCAGAGGCTCTTCGATAAATAGCAATAAATGCACCCCAATGCAGACGCGGCAAACGTCGTGCATTGGGGTGCGTTTGACTATGGGGGATAAAGACCTATTGCTTTGCCTTCCAGGGGCACCAGCTGTGCAGATAGCCGGTGAGGGTGAGGAAGCAGAAGCACAGGCACAGCGTTTCCTGCCCGGTCACGAAAAGGTAGACCTCCATCATTCCGCACAGGAACAGGCCGACCGCAAGGAGCGCCAGGCAGCTCTTCCAGAGGCAGTCATTCCGCCACAGGGTGATGATCGCCCCCCGGAGGGCCAGCAGCGTGATCCCAATGGCGGCCAGCAGGCCGGGAATGCCGAGAACATAGGTGGTTTGCAGGAAGGAGTTGTGGGCATGGTTGAAGCGCATGTGGATCCGCTCGGAGAGAACGTCGCTGCAGCCTGTCAGCAGGATGCGCGGCTCCTCCCGGAGCACGGAAACGGTGGCGCGCCAGATGGCGATGCGGCCGTTGAAGGAGCTGTCAAAAAGATCGCGGTGCGTGGGGCTGACGCGCTTGTAGACAACAAACAGAAGCGCGACCACCGCCGCGCAGACGATGGCGGCGGGAAGGATCCGCTTCCAGCTGGACTTGCGAATGGCACAGAGCACGGTCCCGCCCACCAGAAGGAAGGTGCTGGCAATGCTGGCCCGGCAGTCCGTCAGAAGCATTACCAGGAACTGGACTGCGGCCAGAAGCAGCAAAACCGCTTTCAGCCATTTTTTTGGAGTTTTCAAGCTGAAGACAAGGCAGGCGCCGATGCCCACCATGAGGTATGTGCCGCAGAAGATGGGGTTGAGCAGCGTGGTCAGCCGTCCGTCATACCAAAAAACCAAGGAGGAAAGGGACTCCGGCAGGACGCCAAAATACAGCATCAGCCCGTGAGCGGAGAAGGAAAGCCCAGCGATCAGGAACATGGCCAGCAGGGCCGTCAGTCCCCGCTGGCGTTCGCTGTCCCGGAAGGCATAGGCCATGGGCAGTGCGATCAGGTAGCAGCAGGCAACGGCATGGGTGAACCAGACCTCCTGATGCCGGATGATGGTGTGCAGTGTGAAAACAAAGCCGATCCACAGTAGCACGAACGCAGCCAGCGCGGCAGCGCCCCAGCCGGTTTTTTGAAAGCCGCGGAGCGCGGCAGCGGCGAGAAAGACCACGCCGATCAGCGGCGCGGCATACCGGCGCAGCGCCACCACCAGCCCCAGCTCCCGGGTCTCCGGCAGGAGAAACAGCAGCTGGATGCCGCAGAACGCAAGAATGCAGGCATATTGCAGCTGATCCAGCCGCTTATCCGCTTTTTCCGAAAGATTTCTGCCCATTTTCATCTTCCCTTCTCATATGTCGATATCGTTAATCGTCCCTGAGACGCTATTTTATCCCATTTTAAATCCCGTGTCAAGGGCGGCGGCAGAGGGCAGCGGGGGTAATTCGTGCAATTTAAAATGTCCGCTCTTGCATTTTTATCCAAACTATGGTATAAAATAATGTAATATGTTTGGAAGAATGCTCCAAACCAAGAATGAGCAGCCGCGGCGGCTGCCCTGGAAAGCGGTGTATTTCATTTATGAATGTTCATGAATCCGGCGAAATGTACCTGGAGGCGATCCTGGTGCTGAGCCGCAGGAGCGGATATGTGCGATCCATTGATGTAGGGGAGTATCTGGGCTATTCCAAGCCCAGCGTGTCCAGGGCGATGGGCCTGCTGCGCAAGGGCGGGTTGATCACCATGGAAAAGGATGGGGCGCTGCTGCTGACGGACGCGGGGCGCGCCATTGCGGAGAAGATATACGAGCGGCATACCGTCCTGTCCAAGGTGCTCATCGGTCTGGGCGTGCCGGAGAAGATCGCGGTGGAGGATGCCTGCAAGATCGAGCACGACATCAGCGACGAGACCTTTGAGCTGATCAAAAAGCACATTGCCGCCTACGAGGAGGCCGCGAAATGAGCGGCTGCTCCGGCTGCGGCGGCTGTGGGAACGCCTCCGGCTGCGCGGGCTGCTCCGGCTGCGGCGGGTGCGCCTCTACCCTGGAGTTGACCCGGAAGGAGATGGATTTTCTGCGCCTTTTGGGGCAGGTGGCCTTCCTCCCCGTGGCCCGCAGGGCAGAGGATCCGGCCCCGATCTGCCGGGAGGACCCTGCGGAGGACCCGGCACAGGTCAGCCTTCTGCTGCAATGCCTGGAAAAGAAGCGCCTGGTCTCCCTGGATTATGACAAGCCCCTGCATGGGGCCGCCATGGAGCGCTACCGCGACTGCCCGATCCACGGCAGCATCGCCCTGACCCGGCGCGGCCAGCAGGTCCTGGAGCTGCTGGAGGTCCAGGGCTATCAGAATTGAGGAAGATGCTCTCCAAAGAAAAGGAGAGCATCTTTTGCTGTAATATGGACGGCCACGGCCCGGGCGTCAGTCCCACATGTGACGTTCCAGGTATTGCTCCAGGTCGTAGTCGTAGCGGAATCGGACGTTTTGAATTGGCTCGCCTCCAAGGATGGAGAGGTAGGCCTTTTGGTGGATGGCATTCTGCTCCTGGTTGCCCATGGACAGATGGCCCGCCACCATCAGCGCGAAGGCGGCGTCGGGATAACGGCCCTCCAAGTCGTCCCGTTTCTCCGGGGGCGTATGCAAAAGCTCCGCCATGCCGGGGATCTTGCTGAACGCGGCGCGCTCACGGGCGGCAAGCTCTGCCCGCTGCTGCCGGATGCTGGTTGTGCACTGCATGTCGATCATTCTCCTTGAAGCCAAATTCGACGGGAATCATATCACGAAAAAATTTCAAATACAAGTCTTGACACGCCTCCCGCCGGATACAATTCTAGCCAAATTCCTGTCCAATAATTTGTACACCTTTTTTTATCTCCCGAGAAAAGTTTCCCAAACCAGTAAAAAACAGGCTCCCTCCCAACGGAAGGAGCCTGCGCGGCGTATCAAAAAGCCCTGCTATTTCATGAATTTGTCAATGGCCTGGCACAGGTCGTCGATGGCCTCCTGGTCGCCGGCGGCCACGGCGTCCACCATGCAGTGGCGCATATGGTCCTTCAGGATCACCTTGCCGGTGTTGTCCAACGCGGAGCGGACGGCGGCCAGCTGGATGAGGACGTCGGAGCAGTCCTCCCCGTTCTCCACCATGCGCCGCACCTTCTCCAGGTGTCCAATGGCGCGGGAAAGACGGTTGAGCACCGCTTTCTGGTTCTCATGGACATGGCCGTGGGAATGGGGGATCCCGTGGGCATGCAGATAGGCATGGTCGTGCTCATGCTCATGCAGTTCGTCCATTCTCTGTCACCTCCGCTTTCTGTGCAGTATCTTCCCTATTATACCCGCAATGGCAATACTTCGCAAGCCCTGTGGGGGGATATTTTGCGGGAAATAAATGTTTTGACAGGACCGTAAAATCGGTCTATAATAAAGAGCAAAGAAAAAAGCAAAGGAGCATTTTTATGCATCTCGATCATGAGCATACTGTCGGCGCTCATTCCCATGAGCACGACCATCATCTGACCCACGAGGAAATGCACGCCATGGGCATTCCCCACGATCATGACCACGACCATTCCCACGACTGCGCCCATGACTGCACCGGCTGTGAGTCCCACTGTGAGCACACCCCCATGGAAGAGCTGACGGCCCTGATGCAGTATATGGTGGGCCATAATGCCGCCCACGCCCGGGAGCTAGCCGACCTGGCCGTCCAGCTTGACCAGAACGGCAACCACACCGCCTATGAGCAGGTGATGGCCGCCGTCAGCGATTTTGAAAAAGGCAACCTGCGCCTGACCGCCGTGCTGTCCAGCCTGAAAGGATAAATTGCCATGTGTCTTTCTACCGTTTATAAGAATAAAATGACTCCCGAGGCGGTGCTGATGAAGAACGTCATGTCCATTGAGTGCCGCGACGGCGTGGTGATCCTCACCGACCTGATGGAGCGTCAGATGGCCATCGAGGGCACCCTGGAAAAGGCCAACCTGGTGGACGGCTATGTGATCGTCCGGGAGTCCATCCCCGCGTAAAGCAAATCGGAACAGGCTTTAATGAAAAGTTAAGGTCTGTTCCGATATTTTTTTGTTGTAAAACAAAAAAAGCTGTGCTACAATCAACGGAAAGGGAAAAAACTGATTTGCAGCCAAGGGGGGACGGGCCGGGTGCTTCGCCACTATCTGTTTGTATTTTTTCTGTCCATGGTGCCGCTGATCGAGCTGCGCGGGGCGATTCCCACCGCCGTCAGCCTGGGAATCGAGCCGATCCGCGCGATCATCGTATGCGCGATCGGAAATCTTTTGCCCGTGCCGGTGATCTACTTCTTCGCTCGGAAGTTCCTGGTCTGGGGCCTGGATAAGCGTTATATCGGCCGCGTCTGCCACTTCTTTCATGACAAAGGGGAGCGGGCTGGAGCCAAGCTCTCCCGCAAGGCCGGGAAGGCGGGGCTGATGGTGGCGCTGGCGCTGTTTGTGGGCGTGCCCATTCCCGGCACCGGCGCGTGGACAGGCACCCTGGGAGCCAGCTTTTTGAACATGGGCGTGAAGGAGACCGCCGTTTCCGTCAGCGCCGGGGTGGCCATTGCGGCGGTCATTATGACCGTGGTCAGCCTGGTGGGCGTACACGTATTTGGACTGTAAGGAGTGCTGAAAATGAACGATTGCCTGTTTTGTAAAATTATTGCCGGGGACATCCCCTCCACCAAGGTGTACGAGGATGATTCGGTCTTCGCCTTCCGGGACATTGCCCCGCAGGCCCCTACCCACATTCTGGTGATCCCCAAGACCCATATCTCCGGCTGCAACGGCGTTACCGCAGAGAACAGCGCGGTTGTGGCCCACATTTTCGAGGTGATCCCTCAGATCGCCGCCGCCGAGGGCCTGACCGGGGGCTACCGGGTGGTTTCCAACTGCGGCCCCGACGCCGGTCAGACCGTTCCCCATCTGCATTTCCACATCCTGGGCGGGAAGCAGCTCGGCCTGGAAATGGCATAAAGCACTGCATCTCTCAAGAATAGAATAGACAAAATTGCCGCCCGGCCTGGGCGGCAATTTTTAGGCCGCCCCCAGTTGGGGCGGCCTTTGCGCTGCCTCAATGGGAGCCGACGGATTCCAGCTCATGCAGATGGGGCAGGGACGGCATGACATATTTCCGGGATACGCTGAAGGCAGCGGCTGCCGCAGCACGTTTCACGGCGGCCTCCATGGACAGCCCTTCAGCCAGAGCGCAGCAGAGCGCGCCGTTGAAGCAGTCGCCTGCGCCGGTGGTATCCCGGGGCGTTACAGGCAGCGCCGGGCAGCGGAGCGTCCGTTCTCCGTCCCAGGCGATAGCGCCCTCACCGCCCAGGGTGATCACGGCGCGTTGGATGCCCATGGTCACCAAGCCGTGCAGCAGTGCTTCGGCGCTGCTGTCTGCCGGAAGCCCGCAGAGCATGGCCGCCTCATGGCGGTTCGGCGTGACGACGGAGAATTTGCAAAGATATTCCCGGGGCAGGGGAGAATAGGGCGCGGGGTTGAGCACCGCCGGGACCCCGTGCGCCAGGGCAATGTCCAGCGCCGCACTGTTTGCTGCCAGGGGGCATTCGTTGTTGAGCAGCAGAATGTCCGCGTCCGCAATGACCTCCGCGCAGCTCCTTACAAAATCCGGCGTCATGAATCGGGCGGAGCCGCCGTGGACCGTCACCTGATTTTCCCCCAGACTGTCAGTGAGGATGCAGGCGTAGGGGCTGGCCGCGTCCTTTTTGTACTCGGTGTAGCAGGCGATCCCTTCACTGCGCATAAAGGAAACGCAGTCCTGGGCGGTGCTGTCCTGCCCCATGCAGGACAGAAAGGACACCTGTGCCCCCAGCCGGGCGGCTGCCACCGCCTGGTTGCAGCCCTTGCCGCCGGGCTCCATGTAAAGGGAGGGGGCATTCAGGGTCTCCCCCACGCTGTGGAAGTGGGGCACCTGCATAAAAACGGAATTGCCCATCAGCCCCAGAACGGCGATTTTTGCGTTTTTCCTCATCGCGGCACCTCAAAGGCAGGAAATGCGCGGCTTGAACGCTTCGATCAGCGCCTTGTTGCGCTCTGCGCCGCCGGAAATGTTGCCGCTGACATACAGCGGGACGTTGACGCCATCCTCCGCGGCCATCCGCACCGACTCTGCCAGCACACTGTTGATGATGTAGGTGCTGGCTACGGTGGATACGGGGGTCATGCCGGTCTGCCAGCCCTCGGGCTTGAGGCAGGCGTCGCCGTGAGGCGCGAAGTTGTTGATGCACAGGGTGCAGGCCTGCTGCAAATGCAGACCCAGTGCGTTCTTTGCCGGGTCGGGAAGATAGGCGTCGGAGGAAATGCCGATCACCGGGATGCCCGCGTCCAGCGTCATTTTGGCAAATTCCACGGGCACGGCGTTGATGCCGGAGGTGGAGACGCAGAAAAGGACGTCATTTTTGCCGTAGCGGACGGTTTCAAAGACCCTTTCCGCCAGTCCCTCCTGCTTTTCCAGATAACTGCTTTCCGAGGCGCTTTCGTGGAGCATCAGCGGCTCATAGAAGATGGGGCTCACCGCGGCCAGCCCGCCGGCGCGGTAGAAGGTCTCCTCCGCCAGAATATGGGAATGTCCGCAGCCAAAGACCCGGATCAGCCCGCCGCGGCCCAGGGAATCCGCCGTGATCCGCGCCGCGGAAAGGATCTTGTCCCGCTGGGTGGTGCGGATCTGTTCAATGGTGTGTGTCAGTATTTGTGCGTAATCATCCAGTAGCATAAGCATTTCTCCTTTATCTATCATGCAAGCGTGTACCGTCCCGGCATGGGGCAATGTCATAAACTTGCTGCCCCCTCTGGGGGAGGTGCTCCGCGCAGCGAATCAAGATAGCGATGATTGCCGGTGGCAATCATACTTCTGTTTCGTGCCGCAAAGCGGCAAAGGGGGTGCTGTTGGTATTTTTGGGCTGTTACCATTCATCGAACCACTCCCC
>ERZ857629.1770-NODE-1770-length-22203-cov-3.472458_pt1 | contig 22203 bp, 20 predicted proteins | sample MGYA00519700_ERZ857629 | MGnify/ENA primary metagenome ERZ857629 (study PRJEB31778, sample SAMEA3449351) | human gut metagenome | biome: human gut; feature: human-associated habitat; material: faeces | place: United Kingdom | collected 2010/2012 ...
TTCGGCAAGGAGGATAACTTCTGGGAGCACGGCTCCGGCCCCTGCGGCCCCTGCTCGGAAATTTACTATGACCGGGGCGAAAAGTACGGCTGCGGGAAGCCCGGCTGCACCGTAGGCTGTGACTGCGACCGGTATATGGAAGTCTGGAACAATGTGTTCTCCCAGTTCGACAATGACGGCAACGGCAACTATACGGAGCTTGCGCAGAAGAATATTGATACCGGCATGGGACTGGAGCGGCTGGCAGTTGTGTGTCAGGATGTAAACAGCCTGTTTGACGTGGACACCGTGATGAATATCACCAATAAGGTCACGGAACAGACGGGCGCTTCCTATGGACTCAGCGTCAAGATGGATGTGTCTCTGCGGGTCATCACCGATCACATCCGGGCTTCGACCTTCATGATTGCCGATGGCGTTCTCCCCAGCAACGAGGGCCGGGGCTACGTGCTGCGCCGTCTGCTGCGGCGGGCTGCCCGGCACGGGAAGCTTCTGGGCGTGAACCATCCCTTCCTTTATCAGGTGGTGGAAACCGTCATTCATGAAAATGAGGATCACTACACCTACCTGCGGGAGCGGGCGGATTATATTACAAAGGTCGTGAAGGTGGAGGAAGAGAACTTCGCCCGGACCATTGACGGCGGGATGAAGATTTTTGCGGACATGCTGGCAGAGCACAAGTCCAAGGGTGAGACGGAATTCTCCGGCGCCGATGCGTTCAAGCTGTACGATACCTATGGCTTCCCCATTGACTTGACCCTCGAGATGGTTGCCGATGAGGATATGACGCTGGATCAGGACGCCTTTAACCGGCTGATGAAGGAGCAGAAGGTTCGCGCCCGGGAAGCCCGGAAGGCACTGGGCGATCTGGCTTGGGCAGGGATTGACTTGGGACTGGATAATACCCCCACTACCTTTGTGGGCTATGAAAACAACAACTGCGAGGCAAAGGTGCTGGCAGTCTGCGTGGGCGATGAGGCTTCCGGTTCCATTGCGGGCGGTGAAAGCGGCATTATCGTGCTGGATCGGACGCCGTTCTATGCGGAAATGGGTGGTCAGGTGGCGGATCACGGTGTGATCATGCTGGACTCCAGCCGCTTTGAGGTAACCGATGTACAGAAGGATAAGGGCGGAAAATTCCTGCATTACGGCCGCCTGAATAAGGGAACCATCAAGGTTGACGACATTGTCTGTGCCTCCATCGATGTAGAGCGCCGGAAGGCGATCATGCGTGCGCACTCCGCAACCCATCTGCTGCAGAAGGCGCTTGTCAGCGTGCTGGGGAATCATGTTCATCAGGCGGGTTCTCTGGTGGAGCCAGACCGTCTGCGCTTTGACTTTACCCATTACTCTGCGTTGACCGCCGAGGAACTGATGAAGGTCAACAACCTGGTGCAGAACTCTATTCTGGAAGGCTACAGCATTGTGACCCGGGAAATGCCCATTGAGGAGGCAAAGAAGCAGGGCGCAACCGCTCTGTTCAGCGAAAAGTACGGTGAGACTGTCCGTGTGGTCAACATGGGTAACTATTCCGTAGAGCTTTGCGGCGGTACCCATCTGGATAACACCGCAAAGGTTGGCCCCTTTGAAATCGAGAGCGAGTGCAGCGTTGCTTCCGGTGTGCGCCGGATTGAGGCCATTACCGGTAAGGAGTGCCTGAAGAAGATGGAGCGGAGCCAGCAGATGCTGATGGATGCTTCCTCCAAGCTGAAGGTAAAGCCTGCCGAGCTTTCTGCACGCCTCCAGAGCCATCTGGAAGAAATTCGGGATCTGAAGCATGTAATTGAGCAGTATAAGGCGAGAGAGTCTGCCGGTGAGGTAGAGCGGTTCCTGTTCGGTTCCCGGAATATTGGCGGAGTGAAGGTTTTGACTGCAAGCCTGCCGAAGGCCGATACTGCAAGACTCCGCCAGATGGGCGACATGCTGCGGGACAAGGACAGCACCGTGGTTGCGGTACTGGCTGCCGTAAATGACGGAAAGCCTGCATTTCTGGCGGTCTGCGGCAAGGACGCAGTGGCGAAAGGAATCAAGGCCGGCGAGCTGGTGAAGCTTGTCTGCACCGCTTGCGGCGGTTCCGGCGGAGGAAAGCCTGACTCTGCCATGGGTGGCGGCAAGGATGTAAACAAGGTGGACAACGCCCTTGCACTGGTTGACGATTACGTTTCCGGTAAAATCTGATCGAAATGAATAAGCGGCAGGGGCGAACTGCGTGAACCGGAAAGAACCAATTTCCGACTCCCCGGTTCGTCCCTGCATCCGTTCAGGGAAAAGGAAGAAAACCGGAATTCAGCAGCGTGTACTCCGGACAGCAATGCCATTCCGAGACAGTTGTTAAGTGGCGTGGCAATCTCTCCCGACAAGGTGTCATTCTGAGCCGGTGACATCGATCTCCACTGGCTCGGAATGACGCCGTATCGGGACGGCCCTCTCAGTCACGGCATTCGCCGTGACTGCTCCCCCCAAGGGGGGTTGCCCCACTGAATTCCAATTTTGTTCAATACCCATCCATAAAGAAAGAGAGGAACAGAGCATATGCGCAAACTTCTGTGGCTAACCCTCGGCTTTGGCGGCGCATGCCTGCTCTGCGCGTATCTGCTTTGGAATTCCGCGGTTGCCATTCCAGCACTTTTGATTGCCCTTGCCGGGATCCTTTTCCTTTCTCTCGGGGCAAAGCGGAAAAAGCTGCGCCCGGTGGGACTGATCCTGCTGGGCTGTGCCGCCGCGTTTGGGTGGTTCACGCTGTATCGAACGGCCTATCTGTCTCCGCTGCGCCAGCTGGATGGAGAAACACGGACAATTACGGTTTATGCCGGGGAAGCCAGTGAAAAGAGTCTGTACGGCAGTCAGGTCAGCGGATGGACCCGGATAGACGGGAAGCCTTACCGGATTCGGCTGTATCTGAAAAAGGATCGGACGCTGGAAGCGGGGGATCGGCTGACAGCGGATGTGCTTCTGCGGCTGACACTTCCCGGCGGGAAAAAAGAGAACCGTTACCATTCCGGAAATGGTCTGTTCCTTCTGGGCACACAAAAGTCCGAGGGAGCGGTGGATTCCTCCGGACGAAGGGACTTTTTCCTCCTCCCGGGGAAAATAGCGTCTCTTCTCAAGAAAACCATTGCCGCGTGTCTTCCGGAGGAGGGGGTACCCTTTGCACAGGCGCTGCTGTTGGGAGATACGGAAGGTCTGGACTATGAAACGGATCTTGCGCTGAAGCTCAGCGGAATCCGCCATGCCGTTGCGGTATCCGGTCTGCATGTGGGAATTCTGTATGGAATCATTCGTGTGTTGACCCTCCGGAAGCGATGGCTCACGGCCATGATCGGACTTCCGACACTTCTGTTCTTTGCGGCCATGGCGGGCTTTACCCCTTCGGTCAGCCGTGCCTGCCTGATGGCGGGGCTGATGATGCTTGGAGATGTATTTCTGAAATCCTATGATGCGCCAACGGCTTTGTCCTTCGGAACCGGAATGCTGCTGCTTGCAAATCCGCTCAGTGCCGCTTCTGTCAGTTTGCAGCTTTCCGTGGCCAGTGTCTCCGGCATCCTGCTGGTTTATCCTGTGTGGAAGGGCTGGTACGGAAAGAGAACGGAAAAACTCCCCAAGCGGGGCTTTCGCGGAAGGCTTGTGCGCTGGCTTGGCGACTCCGTGGGGATCAGTCTCAGCGCCATGCTGTTCACCACGCCCATCAGTGCACTGTATTTTGGTGCTGTCAGTATTATCAGCCCCCTTACCAATCTGCTTACGCTCTGGTGCGTGGAACTGATATTCTGCGGTACGGCGCTGCTGTGCGTCATTGGCCTGATTTTTCAGCCTGCCGGGATTCTCGTCGGGCAGCTCCTGATGCTTCCCATTCATTATGTGTTGGGTACAGCCCGTTTGCTTTCCCGTTTTCCATTGGCGGCAGTGTATACAAGAAGTGCTTTTGTAGATATCTGGTTGTGCCTGACCGGTGTGCTGTGCGTTCTGCTTTTCTGGCGGAAAAAGCATATCTGGAAATATGGGGCAGTATGTGTATTGTCACTGGCTGCGGCACTTTTTTGCAGCTGGTGGTTCCCACGGCAGGATGATTTTCGGGCAACTGTGCTGGACGTCGGTCAGGGGCAGAGTATTCTGCTGCAAAGCAGGGGACATTCCGTCCTCGTAGACTGCGGCGGCGGAAGTGCAGCAACGGCGGCAAATACGGCTGCGGAAGAACTGCTCAGTCAGGGTATCCGGAATCTGGAAAGCGTGGTTCTGACACACCCGGATCAGGACCATGTAAACGGAGTCCCCTACCTTTTGGAGCGAATCTCGGTCGGGCAGGTGTTGGTCTGCGGAGATGAGGCAGAGTACGCAAACATTTCCCCGGAAGGAAAGGTTTGCTCCGTGTCGGAAACCCGGAGTTTTTCCCTCGGAAGCGGGGAAATTACCCTGTATCCGCCGGAGGAAGGCGCATCGAATAACGATAATTGTATCTGTGTCTTGTTTACGTCAGACAATTATGCTATATTGATAACCGGTGACAGAAGAAAAAGCGGTGAGAAAGCGCTGCTTGCATCGGAAGCAATTCCGGATGTGGATATTCTGGTGGTGGGTCATCACGGCTCCAAAACCTCTACCAGTCAGGAATTACTGGATGCGGTAAAGCCGGAAATTGCGGTAGTGTCTGCCGGAAAGAACAATGCTTTTGGCCATCCGACGGAAGCGGTACTGGAAAGACTCAGCAAAATGCACTGTACGATCTATCGGACAGACCGGAACGGAACGGTTACATTCAGGAGGTGATGATATGGCGAAGAAACAGACGCCCGATACGGGCTTGCGGGATCTGAAACAGGACCTGAAGGATAAGAAACCGGGCAGACTCTATTTCTTTTATGGGGAAGAGACGTTTCTCCTGTCCTATCATCTGGAACGACTGAAAAAACTGATTCTCGATCCCGTAACGGAGTCCTTCAATTTCCATAGATTTAACGAGGAAAACTGGTCTCTTACGGAGTTTGCAGATGCGTTGGAAATGCTTCCCATGATGGCAGAGCGGACCATGATTCAGGTGGATGATGTGGATCTCTTTAAGCTGCCGGAAGAGGAACGGAATCGGCTGGCGGACTTGTTCCGGGATCTGTCGGATACCTGCACGGTGGTGTTTACCTATCTGACGGCAGCATGGAAGCCGGATAAGCGAATGAAAAAACTGTGGGAAGCCATGTCCGACAGCGGTACCGTTGTGGAGTTTGCCCGGCAGGAGCAAAAAGATCTGGTTCCCTGGGTGAGCCGACACTTTGCCGCTCATGATAAGCAGATTTCACAGGAAGATTGTGTGTATCTGATCGAAATTACCGGCGGAACCATGACGGCATTGAATGGAGAAATTGAAAAAATCTGCGCCTTTTCCGGCGCGCCCCGGATTTGCCGGGCGGACATTGACGCGGTTACAGAGCCGGTACTGGATGCGGTTGTGTTTCAAATGACCGATATGCTCTGCGGTGGAAATTACAGAGGAGCCCTCGAGAAGCTGAACCAGCTGTTTAAAATGCAGCAGGAGCCGATTCCCATTTTGGGCGCCGTAGGCAGCAGCTTCCGCAGACTGACGGCGGCAAAGGTGTTTCAGGATCGGGGGAAAACCCCTTATGATTTGCAGCAGTTTCTGGGCATCTGGGAAAAAGCTGCCCGGCAGGCAATGTCCGCAGCAAGGAATCTTTCCTCCGATTTCCTGCAGCGAGCTTCAGAGCTGATCGTTCAGACGGATTACCGGATGAAGACCTCCTTCGATGATCCGGAGCGGCTCCTGGAAATGATGCTCCTTACATTGGCGCAGGAGGCTAAGCATGGTTAAAATCCGGGAAGCCATTGTGGTGGAAGGAAAGTACGATAAAAACGTTTTGCATCAGATCGTGGACGCTCCCATATTTGTGACGAACGGCTTTGGTATTTTCAAAGATCCCGATACCATGGCCCTCCTGCGGCGTACCGCAGAAAAACGGGGGCTTATCGTCCTGACCGATTCCGATGGGGCCGGGTTTGTAATCCGGAACCGAATCAAGAGCTCTATTCCGGGAAAGTACCTGAAGCATGCCTATATTCCGGACATTCCCGGAAAAGAGAAGCGGAAATCCGCTCCCGGTAAGGAGGGAAAGCTGGGCGTGGAGGGGATGCGTCCGGAAATTATTCTGGATTCCCTCCGCCGGGCAGGTGCGACGCTGGAAGAAGAAAGCACCCAGGGCGTCGCGGAAATTACAAAACAGGATCTGATGATGCTGGGATTGTCCGGCGGGACAGACAGCAGCCGTCTGCGCGTCAGACTCCAAAAAAAGCTTGGCTTTCCGGAGCATTTAAGCGCGAACGGTCTGCTGCAGGCACTGAATATTTTCTATTCCTTAGACGAACTGAAGGCTGCATTGGCAGCTCCGGAGACAGACGATGGTTGATATATCTGTAAAAAATCTTGTAAAATTTTTCGTAATCGGGGAAAATCTGCTGGACGGTCTGACCTTTGAGATTCAGGAAGGGGAGCGTGTCGCGATCCTCGGCAGAAATGGGTGCGGAAAAACCACGCTTCTGAAAATTCTTACCGGTGAAATGGACTATGATGAAGGTGAGGTTTATGTGAACCCACACAAGAAGTTGGGACTGATCTCGCAGATTCCCCATTTTCCGGAAGGATATACCGTGGAAGATGTGCTCCATTCCGCTTTTGCGGAGCTTTGGCGAATCCACAGCCGGATGGAAGAGCTGGAAGGAAAGATGCAGTCAGACTCCAACGGGGAGCTTCTCCGGGAATATGACCGGCTGTCGGCTGCTTTTCAGGCGGGCGGCGGCTATGAGACCGATGTAGAGACCGATAAGATCTGCAACGGTCTGGGTATTTCCGGGCAGCAGCGGGTGCAGTTCTTTGACAGCCTTTCCGGCGGAGAAAAGACCAGGGTGAATCTTGCCCGGCTGCTGCTGGAAAAGACGGACATTCTGCTGCTGGATGAGCCGACGAACCATTTGGATCTGCGCAGTGTGGAGTGGCTGGAAAACTACGTGCATGATTTCAAGGGGACCGTGGTTGCCATTTCCCACGACCGTTATTTTATTGACCAGATTGCCCAGCGGGTGATCGAGATCACCGATGGGCATGCGGAGTTTTATTCCGGAAACTACTCCTTCTACATGGATGAAAAGCAGGCCCGTTTCGATTTGCAGATGAAGCAGTACGAGCAGGAGCAGGCAAAGCTCAAGCAGCTGGGCTATACCGTGGAGCGGATGAAGGGCTGGGGAATCAATAACCGAACCCTGTACCGCCGTGCCATGTCCATTCAGCACCGGATGGAGCGGATCAAAAAGACGGAAAAGCCCAGGACGGAACGCACAATGAAGGCATCCTTCGGGGAAAAGGATTTTTCCGGGAATGTGGTGTTCAAAATCAAGGGGATGTCCAAAGCCTTTGGGGATCACGTGCTGTTTTCGGATGTGAACCTGAATGTGGAGGGCGGCGAGCGAATTGCGCTTCTGGGCGATAACGGAACCGGAAAGACAACGTTTTTGAGCTGTCTGCTGGGGGATGAGCCCTGTCAGGGCAAAATCCAGTTCGGACCTACGGTAAAGGTGGGGTATTTGCCCCAGATCATGCACTTTGCCCACCCGGAGCGGAGTCTGTACGACACCATGCTCTATGAAAAGAATTGCACACCGCAGATGGCGCGGGACCGATTGGGCGCCTTCCTGTTTCAGGGGGAGGACGTTTTCAAAACCGTGGGGAACCTGTCCGGCGGAGAGCAGTCTCGCCTGCGGCTGTGCATGCTTATGGATGAGAAAATCAATCTGCTGATTCTGGACGAGCCGACAAACCATCTGGATATTGCTTCCCGGGAATGGGTAGAAGCTGCCATTGAGGAATTTGAAGGCACACTGCTGTTTGTATCTCACGACCGGTATTTTATTGAAAAATTTGCCGAACGGATCTGGCTTTTGCAGGATGGCACCATCCGGGATTTTCCCTGCGGCTATCAGAAATACCGCTCCATTCTGGAGCATGAAGCGGCGGCAAGGCTTCAGGCGCCAACTGCGCCCAAAGCCAGAAAGGAAAAACCCCGGAACGGCACAAAAGATTCCGAGAAGTGTCTGCGGGCTTTGGAACGGGAGATCGGCAAACGAGAGCAGCTTATTGCCCAGTTGGATGCCCGGATTGAGGCAGCCTCTGCCGATTATCAGGAACTGACCCGGCTCCTGGGAGATAAGGAAGTGCAGGAGGCAGAACTGATGGAAATGATGGAGCAGTGGGAGCAGTTGAGCGAATAAGAGGGTGCACACCATGGCAAAACATAAACGAAGGACCGCTTTGCTTACGGCACTTCTGATTCTGTCCCTCTGGGGCTGCAGTGCCCGGGAGACGGCGGAGGCCTCTGTCCGGACACAGCCGGAAACGCGGTCTGTTACAGTGGAAGTGCTGTCTGCGGAGACGGAGCCTCCCACTACGGAGGAAACGCAGCCCCCCACTACGGAGGAAACGCAGCCGCCGGAGGAACGGTATACCATCACCTTTGCCGGGGACTGTACTTTTGGTGGGACGGATGCTCTTCGGAGCGCCGGTGTAGGATTTCCCAAAACCGTAGGGGAGGATTATGATTATCCCTTCCGGAATGTGCAGTGCTATTTTGCGGACGATGATTTGACCCTTGTAAATCTGGAGGGGCCGCTGCTGGATCAGGGGGTTCCGGCTCCCGGAAAAACCTTTAATTTCCGAGGCTCCACTGCCTATACCCGAATCCTTACGGAGGGCAGTGTGGAGGCGGTAGGCTTTACCAATAACCACACCATGGACTACGGGAAGGCAGGCTACCAGTCCACGCTGGATGCGTTGGACGCGGAGGGAATCTCCTATGTGGAGCGGGACAGCTACCGGATTCTGACCCTTGGAGAGAACTTTCGGGTTGGCATCTATGGAGCACAGTTTCCCTCGGATACGGAAGCCCTCCTTGCCGGAATTGCGAAAATGCTGGCAGAAGGGGTGGATTTTTCCGTTCTGGATGTTCACTGGGGTACGGAGTACAGCTATACGCCCAGCGCCAACCAGGTGCGCATCGCCCACGAAGTGATTGATGCGGGCGTGAATGTGATCTGGGGGCAGCATCCCCACGTGCTCCAGCCAATAGAGCAGTATGGGGATGGGATTATTTTCTACTCCGTGGGAAATTTCTGCTTTGGCGGAAACAGCAAGCCCCGGGACTTTGACAGCGTGGTGATCCAGCTCCAATTGGTGCGAAAGGCGGATGGGACGGTGGAACGGGAACAGGTGGATGTGCACCCGGTGTGCATCAGTTCCAATCCCAAAACCAATAATTATCAGCCGACCCCCTATGACCCCGGTTCGGAAGCTTATGCCAGAACGCTGGAAAAGCTGAACTGGACAGAGGGAAAACAGTAAAAATACGGAAGGCATCAGTCTTCCGGGATGATAAAAGGAGAGCAAATACAGATGAGTTCTTGCAGCGGAAATTGTTCAAACTGCGGTTCTGACTGCGGTGAGCGGAAGGCGGAAAGCCTGCTTGCCAGTCTGAACCCCAAGTCCAGCGTAAAAAAGGTAATTGCTGTCGTGTCCGGAAAGGGCGGCGTTGGTAAGTCTACCGTTACGTCCCTTCTGGCAGTCGCCATGGCACGGCAGGGTAAGCGGGTCGGCATTCTGGATGCCGATATTACAGGACCTTCCGTTCCCACTGCCTTTGGTGTGCAGGAGTGTCAGGGCGCAGAGGAGAGCGGATTATATCCTGCGCTGACCCGCACCGGCATTCAGGTCATGTCCATTAACCTTTTGCTGGATAATCCGGCAGACCCGGTTGTCTGGCGGGGGCCGGTGATTGCCGGCGCAGTCAAGCAGTTCTGGACGGACGTGATCTGGGAAGATGTAGACTACCTGTTTGTGGATATGCCTCCCGGAACCGGAGACGTACCTCTGACGGTGTTTCAGAGCATTCCGGTGGATGGCGTTGTGATCGTGACCAGCCCGCAGGATCTGGTTTCCATGATCGTCACCAAGGCGGTAAAAATGGCAAACATGATGCATATTCCCGTCCTTGGATTTGTAGAGAACTATTCCTACCTCCGCTGCCCGGACTGCGGAAAGAAAATCAGTGTCTTTGGAGAAAGCCATCTGGACGAGACTGCGGCCAAACTGGAAATTCCCGTCCTTGCACGTCTGCCCATTGACCCGGCAGTTGCCGGTGCCTTTGACAACGGCATGATGGAAACGGTGGATACGGCCGCCGTGGAACCTGTGATCGCGGCAATTCAGGCACAGAAATAAAGAAAGCAGGCGCTGCCAGGGGGATAGTAAAAAAACGAGAGCTTTCCCAGGAAAATCTGCGCAATAAAAAATGTCATTGTGAACCGGGTACGGATGTATCGGCTCACAATGACATTTTTATTTTGCATGCAGAAGACTTATGCAAGTGCCAGGTTTCAGAAAATCAGCTTCATTCGCAGGGATGGATTGCCGTGGCTGCATCCTGCAAATAAACGTATGCATTCCGGATTCGCGTCTGTACATCCGCATTGAAATACAGATCCGTTCTTTCTTTCCGGAATGCGTCAACATGGGTATCCGGACTGGAGAAGAAATACTCAGTCACATTGAATACCGCGTATTGGTCGTCCTGATAGACCATCGATGTAAGCAGTTCCGGTAAAGCTGGCAGATAAATACACCCCGGAAAGATTGGAGAATGCCTGCAAGCGTGCATTGGAATACACACCCCGCCCTTCTCTCAAGAATATCCAGACTATTCTGGCATCCGGCCAGGATAAGGCCGTCTCCGAACAGAGTGCTGCCACCACATTTTCCTCCCAGTACGGTTTCACCCGTGGTGCTGAGTATTACGGAAGGGGGAACAAGTGATGTTGACTGAAACAACAGCATCCAAGCTGCGGGAAATGCGGCTGAGTGTTATGGCCAACGCGCTGAAAGACCAGCTTTCCGACCCACAGTTCCAGAATATGACCTTCGAGGACCGTATTGGCCTTTTGGTGGATGCAGAATGGAATACCCGAAAGAACAACCACCTGAACAAGCTGATCCGGCAGGCTACAATTACAGGCAGGCTACAATTACAGGCAGGCGGCATCAAACCTGGAGAGAATATCCCGCAAATCAGCAGGCAGTCGTTCCCTGCATTCCTGCTTCAGATCAGTTGGTACTCCATAGAAGCCTTCTGCAATAGAACCGGCGATACAGGTCAGGGTATCACAATCGCCACCCAGAGAAACAGCGGTGCGAATGACATCCTCAAAAGAATCTCCCTCAAGGAAAGCGGTGATGGCTTCCGGGACGGTTTTCTGACAGGATTCTACATGGCGATAATCAGGTCGAATTTCATCACAGGTTCGGCTCAGATCATAGCCAAATTGCTTCACGACATAGGCTTTGATTACTGCCTTGCTGCTGCCGGTTCTGGCCAGGAAGATGGCGGAAGCGGTGGCTTCGGCACCCTTGATACCCTCCGGGTGATTGTGGGTCACCTCTGCGGAGAGCCGGGCCATTCGGCGGACAGTATCCAGGTCGTCATAGAGCCATGCAACGGAGGATACCCGCATGGCAGAGCCGTTGCCCCAACTGTTGTAGGGCTGGGGATTTTCACTGTCCAGCCAGTCAGAAAAGCGCAAACCATAACCTGCACCGGGATACCGATGTCCCCATTTTTGCATGGACTGAATCAGCCGATGACGAATGATTCCTTCGTCATCAGGTGCGTCCATAAAGGCTTCTGCCACCGCTATCGTCATCACCGTATCATCGGTGAATGTGGAATTGCTTGAAAAGAGAGGAAAATCCTTGCTTTTATTGCCCATATCAAACTCATAAGGGCTGCCAATGATATCGCCCAAGATTGCTCCATACATATGCTACCTCCTAGCCCAGAAGTTTCAACAATAGTCCAACGACGATGATACCACCCAAAAAACACGGTAGGCACCCACCGTTTCCGGTGGGGCTGTCGTCAGATTCCTTACTGACCATTTCATACAGAAAGTAGTCGTCCATCCAGTTGTGCTTGTGCATTATTTCCCTCTTTTCATAAAGTCCTCATCTACCCGGCGCTTCCAGTCAGCGCTCATGGGGCGGCAGGCACGAACGCTGCACACTGCTTCGTTCATGGCTTCGTAGACAACCGCCGTGCCCTCGCAGTCCGCGTGGTAGTTGGCGGCGCGGTCTTCGGAGATACCGAACCGAGCGGCTTCTCTGGCGGCGTCGATGTTGGCACCCAGAAACAGGAACTCCCAGCCATATTTTTCCTTTTCGTGTTCGATCATTCTGCGTACCCGGTCATAGGTGTATTCCCGGCTGGCGTTTTCCATACCGTCGGTGGTGATGATGAAGAGCGTCTTTTCGGGGCAATCTTCCTCTCGGGCATACTTGTGGACATTGCCGATGTGGTGGATGGCTTTTCCAACGGCATCCAGCAGTGCGGTGCAGCCACGGACATAGTACTCATCACGGGTCATTGGCGGAACCTTCCGGATATCCACCCGGTCGTGTACGACTTCGCAATAATTGTCGAACAGGATGGTGGAAACAAAGGCATCGCCCTGTTCCCGCTTCTGCTTTTCAATCATGGCATTGAAGCCGCCGATGGTGTCATCCTCCAGACCGGCCATGGAACCGCTGCGGTCCAGGATGAATACGATTTCTGTCAGATTCTTCTTCATACATATTTCCTCCAGATAATGAAATGAGGCTACAGGTTGTTTCGTAACCTTGTAGCCTCATTATACATTTCCATTTTCCTGTTTTGGTCTCTCAGCGGGAGACCTTAGCAGCCGAGGCACATCTGGTCGAACTTGTAGAGGGCAGAATTGATCTCGTAGATATCATACACCTTGTGCTGAATGTAGAATTCAATAATCATATCGAAGGTATTGCTGTGGGACAGGGTGAATCCAACGGTACGGAGCAAATCCTTCGTTTCCGCCAGCGTCAGCTCCAACGCGATGGCAAAGGCGATGACAGTCTGCTTGCTGGGCTTGTAATTGGGATCGTTGTTGATTTTCCAGAAGGTTTTCTTGCTCACATTGGCCTTTTTATAGCACTGAACTTCTGTCATGTTCTTTTTGTCGATGAGCTTCAGCAGCGTGACCGCAAAGGTATCGTCCTGCATTTTCAGCCAATCGTCCAGATTGTCCGCACAGAAGTCTTCCATGGCAGCAGAGGATTCCTCGCAGCGCTCTGGCGCAGCCGCTCTGGGTTCGGCATATCCTGTATCACAAATCTCATAGACACATAAGTCAGACCAGTCCGAATCCGCAGGTTCCAAGGTGGATTGCAGGAAGGATTCCAATTCCATCCGACGGCTGATTTCATAGGCTTCCGGGTCATAAACACACAGGTAAACAAACAGATCGAAATCCAGCACTGCCAGAAAGTCACCGATGGCGGTCATGGCGATTTGGAGGACTTTATCTTTTGGGAAACCAAAGGTACCCGAGGAAATCAGTGGGAACGCAATGGATGACAGGCCAAGCTCCGATGCCTGAAACAGAGCGTTGAGATAGCAGGCTCGCAGAAGCGCTTCCTCGTTATCGTATCCTCCATCCCAAATCGGCCCGGTTGTGTGCAGGATATACTTGCACGGAAGGCGATACCCCTTTGTGACAGCAATCTCGCTGGGATTCAGGCTCTTCAAATGTCGGCATTCGCACATCAAAGCCGGGCCGGCAGCAGTGTGGATGGCGTAATCGGCCCCGCCGGAACCGGAAAAGCAGCTGTCCGTTGGATTTACGATGGCATCCACCTGCATATTGGTGATATCGTTGCGGACGATTTCAAAAGGCATAACGCTTCCCCCTTTGAACGCTTTTCTTATGGCATATCACATCTATCGCAGGGAGTACAACACTTCCTGCCAATACTGCGCTTTTTCGTATGGCACCAGACGTGAGTAGCATTCTTCAAAGAACTGCATCTTGATTTCCTTTGCACTCTTTTGACCTAAATTACGAACAGAGAGAATGCCATTTTCCGTTGCCAGCAGGTCCCGCAGTTTGCCAAAGGTTCCGGCATTGGCTCGTTTCAGGCCGTTGGAGGAACGGACGGTGAGGTTCATCTCATCAATGCTTAGATCATCAAACCGGGGGGTATAAGGGGTCAAGGCTTCATGAACACCCAGTTGCCGTAGTGTTTGTAGAACCCCAGACCTGTCTGCCTGATCACGAAGCGATATTGCCCTGTCTGTCACATTGGGCGGGACACAGCCGCTCACGGTTTGTGACTGCTCCGGTTTACCGGGATTCCAACTGATCCACAGCCTTCCGGCAAGGTAGTCCTGATATGCTCCCTCGTCCAGAGAGAAAGTTCCCCAATGGGTCGTTACCACATATTTTGCACCATTTCTCATACTTTTTGGCTCCTTTTTTCATAGCTCTCCCGAAAAATAGGTGCAAAAAAACCCGTCGCGAGACAGGTCACATCCTATCGTACAAGCTTTGGCACCTTTCTCTCCGGGAGGTTGCCGTGCGGTCATAGGGCTTGTCCCTCGCGCAACTCTTATAGGTTATGATTGATTCAGTTGTAACGACGTCGTGAGCATTGATTCGCGAAAACCTTTGCTTGTTTTTATTATACACATCTTTTTCCATTTGTCAAATCGCCTCGCTCCGGCTTTTCTCCGATGACAGTTATTTTGCCTTCTGTTCCTTGTGTTCGATCTGCGTCTGCATCAGGGAATCTCGTCCGTCTTTGCCATTCATATCAAAGAACACTTCCGTAAGGTCGGTAAAATCGGCGTAGCGGTCTATCAGCTTTTTTGAAAAAAGCCTGCTGTCCTCCAAAAAATGAAGAACGGCAGGCTTGAATAATTTCAGTACGCTTTCGCTTCCAGCAGTTCATAAAGCTTCCTGGCGGCAATACTGAGCGGACGGTTTTGCAAAGTAAGCAGGCAGACTTCCCGGGGCGGTGCGGGAACCGTCAGAGACAGGCGGCGAAGTCCGGAGACGGATTCCTGTGTCAGAAATTCCGGCGGTACAAATCCGATGCCAAGGTCACTTTTTACAAGGGGAAGAATTTGATCCGAGGTTGCGGCTTCAATATCCGGGCAAAAGGGAAGCCCCTGCTCGGCAAACCAGGACTCGTACAGCCGGTAGGTCATGGTGCTCTGCCCCAGACTGATCAGGGGAAACTCTGAAAGCTCCCGGGGAGAAAGGGGACGGTCGGGAAGTGAGAGAATATCGGAGCAAACGGGAATTTCCTGAATATCCTTCAGGTCAAGTCGGACCATCCCCTTTTCCGTGGGGACCGGTGTGGTGACAACAGCAAAATCTACCAGTCCCTCCTGCAAGGCACGGACAGCCTGCAGGGTGGAATTATTGGATACGCGGACATGAATGCCAGGGTAGGAAAGACGAAACTGGCGCAGAACCCGCAGCAGCACACAGCGCAGAGCAATCTCACTTGCCCCAATGGAAACAGAGCCCAACTGCAATTCCCGTTCCAGTTTCAGCTCCTGTCGGGCAGCCAGAATGTGTTCCGCGGCAGGGGAAATATGGGCGTAAAGCATTTCACCCTCCGGGGTCAGGGTAACGCCCCGATTGGAGCGTCGAAAGAGGGAACATCCAAGATCTCGTTCCAACAGCTTGATGGTGTGCGTTACATTTGGCTGGTTGCTGTAAAGTACAGCCGCAGCCTTCGTAATACTGCGGCACCTCGCGACCTGATAAAAGACCCTGTAGTAGTCCCAGGAAACATCCATATGGCTCTCCATATAAAAATAATATGTTGTTTATGTAAAATATATATTTTACATATTTCTGATTTTGCATTATACTCTATCTGTTTGTCGGTGTCAAGCAGGCAAAAGAGAAAGGAGAAAATGATGAATCAGGATTTGACTGTGGGGAAACCGGAATCGGTTCTCTGGAAATTCTGTTTGCCCCTTTTTGGAAGCATAATTTTTCAGCAGCTCTATAATTTGGCGGACAGCTTTGTGGCGGGAAAATTTCTTGGAGAAGACGCGTTGGCGGCTGTGGGAAACAGCTATGAGATCACGCTGATTTTTATTGCCTTTGCCTTCGGGTGCAACATTGGCTGCTCGGTGATCGTATCCCAACTTTTTGGCGCAAGGCAGTTGCGGGATCTGAAAACCGCGGTCTATACGACCCTGATTGCCAGTGGTGTCGTCTGTGTAGTCCTGATGACGGTGGGGATCCTTTTCTGCACGGATATGCTGCGCTGGATTCATACCCCGGAGGATATTCTTGCGGATTCCCGGCTGTATCTGGATATTTATATCTGGGGACTGCCCTTCGTGTTCTATTATAATGTGGCAACTGGAATTTTCTCCGCTCTGGGAGACTCCAAAACTCCGTTTTATTTTCTTGCGGCATCTTCGCTTTCCAATATTGCGGTGGACATTCTCTTTGTAACGGCGTTCCACATGGGGGTCGACGGTGTAGCTTGGGCAACCTTCCTGTGTCAGGGGGTCAGCTGTGTGCTGGCCGTGTTGGTGGTTTTCCGCAGGTTCCGCACAATTGAAACGACGGAAAAGCCTGCTGCCTTTTCGTGGAAGCTTCTGGGGAAGATCGCCATTGTGGCGGTGCCCAGCATTTTGCAGCAGAGTTTTATTTCCATAGGCAATATTATAATTCAGGGCGTGATCAATACCTTTGGCTCCATGGTGATTGCAGGCTATGCAGCAGCCGTGAAGCTGAACAATCTGGTCATTACCTCCTTTACGACACTGGGGAACGGCATTTCCAATTATACGGCGCAGAATATCGGCGCGGACAAGCTGATACGGGTTCGGCACGGCTTCCATGCGGGGCTGAAGCTGGTTTGGATGCTCTGCGTTCCCATTGCGGCGCTTTACTTCTTTGCCGGGCGCTATCTGCTGCTGATCTTTCTGGACAATCCGACAGGAGAAGCCATGCGGGTTGGTATTCAGTTCCTGATGATCCTTGCGCCCTTCTATTTTGTGGTCTCTGCCAAACTGGTATCCGATGGCATTCTTCGGGGTGCCGGGATGATGCGGCAGTTTATGATTGCTACCTTCACGGATCTGATTCTCCGCGTCGTTCTGGCAAAGGTTTTGTCTGTTTCGTTTGGAACAACCGGAATCTGGAGTGCATGGCCTGTAGGCTGGGTAGTCGGTATGGTCGTCTCTGTGATTTTTTACAACCATGGCCCTTGGAAAGCGCATAAGTCTGTGGAGGTGAAAGAATAAAAAGAAATGTCGTTGACAGGGGAGGACAGTGACTTTATAATGGACAAAATAAATACAACCATCGTAAGGAGAATCCTATGCCTCCCCAGAAAAGATTTAATTCCGAACGGTTTCCGTGGGGCGAGTTCCTGAAAAAGCTTGCCGCAATTGCCATTCCCATTGCCTTGCAAAATCTGCTGACAACAACGGGCAGCATGGTGGATACCATGATGGTTGCTCCGCTTGGCGAAAAAACGGTGGGTGCACTGGGACTCTGCGCACAGTTTTCGTCCCTGATGTTTGCAGGTTACTGGGGTTTTGTAGGCGGCGGAATGCTTTTCTTCTCCCAGTATTACGGTGCCCATGACGAAGCCGGAATTGAGCGGTCTTACGGACTTACGTGGCTGTGCATGATGACGGTAGCGGCTATTTTTGGAAGCCTTGCCATTTTCTTCCCGGATACCATTATGCGCCTGTATACCGATAAGCCGTCCATTCAGGAAATCGGCGTGGAGTACCTTCGCATTGTTGGCTTTGCTTATTTCTTTCAGGTGTTCTCCATGGCAATCAGCGCTTTGCTGCGTTCTACAGAACGGGTAAAAATTCCGCTGATTGCCTCCATGGTCTCTGTCGCGACGAACATCCTGCTGAACTGGATCCTGATTTTCGGGAAGCTTGGCGTGCCCCCCATGGGAATTCGCGGCGCGGCGCTGGCAACGACCATTGCTGCCGTGGTGAATCTTCTGGTGCTGTATTTGCTGGCATGGCGGAGTGGATACCCCTATCTGTTCCATTTTGCGGGACATTTTCGCTGGAGCCGCAAAGCGGTTGGGGAATTTTTTAAAAAGTGTTTTCCAATCCTGTGCAATGAAATCCTGATTGGCGTGGGAAATATGGTTATCAACGTGACCCTCGGCAGACAACAGGAGTATGTGATTGCGGCACTTGCCGTGTTCCGTACCATCGAAGGATTGGTGATTGGTTTCTTTGCCGGTTTTTCCAATGCCGCATCGGTTCTTGTGGGAACCTGTGTGGGAGCAGGGAAATTGCGAACAGCCTATGAGCGGGCAAGGCGGCTTGTGTACCTTTGCAGCGGCGTGATTTTTGCAGTATGTGCGGCACTGTTCCTTGTGCGGAGTCCTTTGCTCCATGTCATGTCCCTTTCGGGGGATTCCTATCAGGCGGGAACGTTCTTCCTGGGCTTTTATGGCTTGGCAGCAGTGATACGGATGGGAAACTGGATTCAGAACGATACCTATCGGGCGTCAGGGGACGCAGTGTACGGAACGGTTCTGGAAATTGTTTTCATGTATCTGATGCTGATTCCGCTGGTGCTGCTTTCCGGGTTCGTCTGGAAGCTGCCATACTGGGCAATTTTCATCTGCTGCTATGTGGACGAACCGATTCGGTACTTCCTGATGCAGCGTCACTTTTATTCAAGAAAATGGATCAAACCGGTAACGGAGCAGGGGCGGGCCGCACTGTCTCTGTTCCTGAAAGAGAGGGAAGCATGAAACTTGTAAAAGGGAGACCTGTGGATGAAACAGGGCGGCTGCCCAAGGAAATCCGGACGTATGATTTTCTGGACAGGCTGGGGGTATCCTTTGAGCGAATAGACCATGCGCCGGCCATGACCATGGAGGACTGTGTAGAGGTCGACCGGATTCTGGACACTCTGATCTGTAAGAACCTGTTCCTCTGCAATCGGCAGAAAACGGACTTTTACCTGCTGTTGATTCCCGGTGATAAGCATTTCCAGACCAAAGAGCTTTCCCCTCAGTTGGGGGTATCCCGGCTTTCCTTTGCGGATGCTTCTTGTATGGAAGAATTTCTGGATATTACCCCGGGCTCTGTCAGCGTGCTGGGACTCATGAACGACCGGGAAAACCGGGTAAAGCTGGTAATTGACCGGGATGTGATGGAAAGCGATGCCTTTGCCTGTCATCCCTGCATCAATACCTCCAGTATTCGTTTTTCCATGACGGATTTCACGCAAAAGGTGCTCCCGGCATTGAAGCACACCCCGTGCTACGTGGAGCTTCCCGGGTAAACCGGACGGACAGCTGTTCCTGCAAAGCAGGTACAGCTGTCCGTTTTTACAAAAAAATACTTGACAATCTCCTTGCGTTTTGCGAATATATAATATATTGAAAATGGGAGGATTGCTTTTTGCTGATTTCGTTAGTCCTTTTTGTGATCACATATATCCTGATGCTCCTGTGCCCGAAGTACCGGCATTTTGTTGCACTGGGAAGCGCAGGCGGATTTGTTCTGCTTGGCCTGTTTGGCGTAATTTCCTATACCCCCATCGAGGCACTGGCGGAGGTTGACTGGAATGTTCTTCTGATGCTGCTGGGCACCATGGGGCTTGTTTCCCTGTTTATCGCAAGCAAAGCCCCCACATTTTTGGCGGAGCGCTTGATTGCCCGGATGCCAAATGTCCGGTTTGCCGCCGCGGCGCTGGCACTACTGGCAGGAATTATCAGCGCATTTGTGGATAATGTGGCGACGGTCCTGATGGTAGCGCCTGTGGGACTGGCGATTGCGAAGAAACTGAAAATATCTCCGGTACCAATTGTAATTGCCATTGCGGTATCCTCCAATCTGCAGGGTGCGGCCACACTTGTGGGGGATACTACCAGCATCCTGCTGGGCGCTTATACCGGGATGAACTTTTTCGACTTTTTCTTCATGGAGGGCCGTCCGGGCATTTTCTGGGCGGTGGAATTGGGTGCGCTGGCTTCCACTTTTGTGCTCCTTTTTCTGTTCCGTAAAGAAACGGCACCGGTGCATACGATTGGAAATACCCGTGTTGAGGATGCCCTGCCCTCGGCCATGCTCCTGCTGATGATCGCCCTGCTGGTAGGTGCGTCCTTCCTGCCGGAACCGGAGCAGCCGGTGCTCCACACCCTTTATGAAATGCGCAGCGGGCTTATCTGTGTCCTGCTTTGCGTAATCTGCACCATTTGTACGTGTCGGAAACAAAAAACATGGGCACCGGTCAGAAATATATTTGCGGAGTTGGACACCCAGACCCTGTTGTTGTTGACGGGACTGTTTGTTGTGATTGGAGGGATTCGCAGCGCTGGCGTAATTCGTGCAATCGGCAGCCTGTTCAGCCTCGTAGCCGGGGACAGCCCTTTCCGGCTGTATACGCTGTTGGTCTTTGCTTCCGTTTTGCTGTCGGCATTTGTAGATAACATTCCCTACGTGGCGACTATGCTTCCGGTAGTTGCGGAAACGGCAGGAAGCATGGGTGGTGTTTCACCGTACGTATTCTATTTCGGATTGCTCAGCGGTGCAACCCTCGGCGGCAATCTGACGCCGATCGGTGCCTCTGCCAATATTGCGGCCATTGGAATCCTGCGGAAAAACGGCTGTGAAGTTTCCACCAGGGATTTTCTCCGGATCGGCGTGCCCTTTACCATTGCCGCAGTCCTGACGGGATATGTTTTTATCTGGATCACCTGGGGACATTAAATAGAATCGGGCGGTGAGAAAATGCTTCAGGTCGTAGCAGCTCTGATCCGAAGACAGGGAAGAATCCTGATCTGCCAAAGAGGTGCGCGGAAGGCGAGAGCCTTGCTCTGGGAGTTTGCGGGCGGTAAGGTTGAGCCGGGGGAAACTCGGGAGAAAGCGCTGATACGGGAATGCCGGGAGGAGTTGGGCGTTGCAATTTCGGTACAAGACCTGTATCTGGAATTGACATACGCATACCCGGATATTACAATTCATCTGACAGTGTTCTGTGCGGAGATTCCGGAGGGTGTCCCGCAGAAGCTGGAGCATCATGCTATCCGATGGGTCACGGCGGAGCAGCTGAAAAACTATGTGTTCTGTCCGGCAGATCAGCCCATTGTGGAACGCATCCTTTCGGAGAAGCTGTGACGGAGGAAGAGAGACAGAAATGGTACGACCAATTGTGAGGGATCCCGTTTTTCTGGGGAGGAAATCGGAAAATGCGGGGCCGGAAGATCTGCCAATAGGAAATGACCTTCTGGATACATTAAATGCCCACGCAGCGGAGTGCGTGGGCATGGCGGCAAATATGATCGGGAAGGCAAAACGGATCATTGTATTTTCCAGTGAGCATGGAGCCGAGCTGATGTTTAACCCGGAAATCATCCGAAAAGAGGACAGCTACGAAACAGAAGAGGGATGCCTGTCCCTGCCCGGAACCCGCAGAACCGTTCGTTACCGGAAAATCAAGGTTCGTTATCAGAACGATTGTTTTGAAGTCCGTTTCAAAACTTACACCGGCTGGACGGCGCAGATCATTCAGCACGAAGTGGATCATTGCGACGGAATCCTGATATGAAGCAGCACTGCACAATCGGAATCCGCACCGGGTTGGTGTATTCCCAATTGTGCAGTGCTTTTATATGGATCCTGCCGTACAGAGTTCCCTGCGGCTCCCGACACGGTAAAGCTGCATGGAGCCGGATGTCCCGACATTCCGGAAGCCGCATGCAGCCGCCAGACGTCTGGAACGTTCATTGGCAGGGTTTATCTTTGCAATGACGCTGTGTGCCCCCAGTTTGGAAAAGGCAATCCGCAGCGCTTTGTCAATGGCGGCTTCTCCATAGCCCTGTCCCCAAAGCGTGTCCTCTCCAATGGCATAAACAATTTCATAAATATTTGTGACTGCGGTGAAGAACCCGGAAACTACGATCATATCAGCACTGCTGGCTGGGTAGAAATCCTGGAAAACCTTGATAGCCATTTTGTAACCGCAGACTAAACTTTCAGATTATTCCGTTATACTTTCAGATTTTCCCCCAACAATCAGATTATTCCTCGTGAGGAGGTTCATTTGAAAATCATAAAAATATATGATTTTCCTCCGAAAGCAAAAAAGTTCTGGCATCAAGAGGCTCGTTTTGAACCCCCTGTTGCCAGAACTCTTTGTTTTACAAGGCTTTTCAGTCAGGAAAAAATAAGAGTCCGAAACCATTTGTATCAATGGTTTCGGACTCTTGTGGTCGGAGTGTCGGGATTCGAACCCGAGGCCTCTTGGACCCGAACCAAGCGCGATACCAAGCTTCGCCACACCCCG
>ERZ857629.1772-NODE-1772-length-22177-cov-2.687460_pt1 | contig 22177 bp, 17 predicted proteins | sample MGYA00519700_ERZ857629 | MGnify/ENA primary metagenome ERZ857629 (study PRJEB31778, sample SAMEA3449351) | human gut metagenome | biome: human gut; feature: human-associated habitat; material: faeces | place: United Kingdom | collected 2010/2012 ...
ACTAAAAAAACACAAAAACAAAAAAATAAATGAATATTTGATGATTTTTTGTCGAAAATTTTGTCTTTATGTTTGTTTTTCGGCAATAGAATCCTTGAAAATACTTACGTTTAAGACAAAACAAATGAATTTTCCCATTCCAGTTTTTTTTGAAAAAAATTTTTAAATAAAATATATAAATGGTAAAAAAACACTTGAAAAAAGAGTTTTCTTGTGATAGAATATGAAAGCATTCATTTTTCCGCCGTGTCCTGCGGCGAGATTTAGTGTGCAAACATTAAAAAGAACGGTCCAATGCCTCGTGCGAAATTCGCTATACAAAAAGGTAAGAACGCTCGAAAATAACAGGAGGAAATTAAAATGGACGCACTCAAAAAATTGACAGAGGGACAGCTTAAAGCAGAAGCCCCCGAGATTGTTATCGGTAACACCGTTAAGGTGCACGTTAACATCAAGGAAGGCGACAGAGAGAGAATTCAGGTATTTGAGGGAACCATCATTGCCAAAAACGGCTCGGGAATTGCCGAGACCTTTACCGTCCGCCGTGTTTCTTACGGCGTAGGCGTGGAGAGAGTTTTCCCCGTACATTCTCCCAATGTTGTTAAGGTAGAGACTACCCGCAACGGTCGTGTCCGCCGCAGCAAGCTTTATTATCTGCGTGATCGCGTCGGTAAGGCGGCAAAGGTAAAAGAGCAGGTAAGATAAGCTTTTTGTCCTTTCTACGCCAACTGCTTTGTCAAAAAACCTGCGTTGATGCCTTTTTGCACCTCGCAGGTTTTCTTCGTTTTTGCAGCTTTATCACCGGGCAGATCGACTGATGCACGGATTATACAACAATATAACATATGTTTATGTTATAATGCAATACTTGTGTTAATATGCAAGTGTGTATGTGCGTAACGTGTATAATACCGACGGCATTAGGCCAAGTGCTTTTTGGCGGATGTGGTCTGATAAAGCTTTTCCCGCAGCATACTTACACAACTTACTTAAAGGACGGATATATATGTCGGATAAAAACGAAAATAAGGCCCAAAAAAACGGCCGCGAAATAATTGAATGGGCAGATTCTGTGGCAATATCGGTGCTTTGCGTCGTGCTGCTTTTTACATTTGTTTTCCGTATGGTTGGTGTTAAGGGCACATCTATGCAGGACACCCTTCAGTCGGGAGACAAGGTCATTATATACAACCTGTTATATACCCCTAAAGCAGGAGATATAGTGGTCATTTCCCGCGCCGACCTTATCGAAGGAGACGGAAATGTTGCCGAGCCTATAATTAAGAGGGTTATTGCCACCGAAGGACAGACCATTTATTTTGATTTTGACACCGGTGCCGTTTATGTAGACGGCCAGAAGCTCAATGAACCCTACATTAAAGACAGGACCATTCCCGGCAGAATACCTATTGATAATCCGTATACCGTACCTGAGGGCCACGTTTTTGTTATGGGAGATCACCGCTCGGTTTCAAAGGACAGCCGTACAGCCGACGTGGGCGCCATTGATACAAGATACATTCTCGGAAAGGCGGTATTCCGTCTGTTTCCCACAAGCGAGGCAGGTGTGATCTCATAATGAGCGAGCCTGTTTCCATTCAGTGGTTTCCGGGGCATATGGCTAAAACCCGCCGCCTTATGACCGAAAGCCTTCCCCTTATCGACGGTGTGGCCGAAATAATCGACGCACGTATACCGGTGTCCAGCCGCAATCCCGAGCTTGACGCAATTATAAAGGACAAGCCACGCATCGTGCTTATGAACAAGGCCGACATTGCCGACGAAAACGCCAACAAAAAATGGATAGCATTTTTTAAAGCTCAGGAAATAGAGGCTCTGCCGGTGGATTGCAAAACCGGAAAAGGTCTTTCGGGATTTTCCGATAAGGTAAATGCCGTTATGGGAGACCGCCTTAAAAAGTTCAAGGAAAAGGGCATGACCGGAAGAACCCTTCGTCTTATGGTTGTGGGAATACCAAACGTGGGTAAATCATCGTTCATAAACCGTATGGCGAGATCCGGCAAAGCAAAGGTTGCCGACCGCCCGGGCGTTACAAGAGGAACCCAGTGGTTTTCCATCGGAAAGGGTATCGAACTTATGGATACGGCCGGCGTGCTTTGGCCTAAATTCGATGATCCTGCGGTAGGGGAGCGCCTTGCTTTTACCGGTGCCGTCAAGGATGTTGTGGCCGATACAGAGCTTCTTTCCATACGGCTTCTTGAGCTTATGAACAAACACCACGCCGAAAATCTTGAACAAAGATATAAAATAACCCTTTCACCTGATATGCAGGGCTTTGAAATTCTTGAACAAATCGGAAGAAAAAGAGGAATGCTCATTTCCGGCGGAGAGGTGGATACCGAGCGCGCCTCGGTTACCGTTCTCGACGAGTTCAGAGGAGGAAAGCTCGGCAGAATAACCCTTGAACTTCCGGAGGATGCATAATGGTCGGATTTGAATATGAACGGGAGGCAAGGGCCAAGGGCTTTAAATCGGTCTGCGGTATCGACGAAGCCGGGAGAGGTCCTCTTGCGGGACCGGTTTTTGCCGCTGCGGTAATACTGCCCGACGGTATTGAAATCGAAGGACTTAACGATTCCAAAAAACTTTCGGAAAAAAAGAGAGAGGCTCTTTTTGACGTTATCATCGAAAAAGCGGTAAGCTATTCGGTGGCTTTTGCCGATCATAGGGAAATCGACGAAATAAACATTTTAAATGCCACATTTCTTGCAATGAAAAGGGCGGCCGAAGGGCTTGGTATTCCGGCAGATTTTGCTCTTGTGGACGGCAATCGGCAGCCTAAAGGTTTCTCTATTCCCTGTCAGACCATAGTCAAAGGGGACGGAATATCGGCATCCATAGCGGCAGCCTCCATTCTTGCAAAGGTCAGCCGTGACAGGATGATGATAAAGGCCGACGAGATATATCCCGAATATATGTTCGCAAAACACAAGGGTTACGGAACGGCGCTGCACTGTGAGCTTTTAAACAAATACGGTCCCTGCCCGATACACAGGCTTACTTTTTTGAAAAAGGTGCTCAAATGATATACACTCCGCAGATGAGAGGCAAAATGGGCGAGCTTGCGGCAGCGAGAGCATTGAGGGACGAAGGCTATGAAATAGTCGACGCAAACTTCAGAACAAAGCTGGGCGAGATCGATATCATCGCATATAAAGACGGCGTTGTGGCCTTTTGCGAGGTAAAAACAAGAGAAAACGACGTTCACGGAAGGCCGGTGGAATATGTTACATATTCTAAACGGCGAAAGCTGGTCATAACCGCCATTCAGTTTATGAAGGCCTATAAAATCAAAAACAAAATGCGCTTTGATGTGATAGAGGTGCATATACCGAGGAATAAGGATTATAAATCGGCAGAAGTCCATCACATTGTTTCGGCATTTACAGGGGATGAAACCCCATTCAATTTCATTCAAGGGAGATCAAAGCTATGAATTACAACAGCACGAGAAACAGCAAGGTGTTTGTTTCGTCTGCCGACGCCATTGCAAAGGGCATTTCCGAGGACGGAGGACTTTTCGTTCCGGAAAGCATACCTTCTCTTTCGGCCGATGATTTTGCGGCGCTGGGAGATATGGATTATATTGATGCGGCGGTATTTGTGCTTAAAAAATACCTGACCGATTATACCGAAGAGGAGCTTTTCGATTGCGCAGAAGGTGCATACAGCGGCACATTTGAATATGAGGAGCCGGCTCCGCTTGCCGAACTTTGCACCGGTGTGTTTATGCTTGAGCTTTGGCACGGTCCCACCTGCGCCTTTAAGGATCTTGCACTGCAGATACTTCCTTTCCTGCTTACCAAAGCCTCTCAGAAAACCGCCAAGGGAGAGACCAAGGTCATTCTCGTGGCTACGTCGGGAGACACCGGCAAGGCTGCACTCGAAGGATTTGCAGATGTTGAGGGCGTAAAGATACTGGTGTTTTATCCCAACGACGGTGTAAGCCCCATGCAGAAGCTCCAGATGATTACCCAAAGCGGAAACAATGTGGGCGTTTGCGCAATTAAGGGTAACTTTGACGATGCTCAGAGCGGCGTAAAACAAATCTTTACCGATAAGGTGATTGCGGCAAAGCTCAAGGAACATAATATGTCCTTCTCAAGCGCCAACTCCATAAACTGGGGTCGCCTTGTTCCGCAGATAGTTTATTATGTATATTCTTATGCTACCCTTCTCCACAACGGCGACCTTGCAAAGGACGACGGATTTAACGTGGTTGTTCCCACCGGCAACTTCGGAAACATCCTTGCGGCATATTACGCAAAAAAAATGGGTGTGCCCATAAAGAAGCTTATATGCGCTTCCAACAAAAACAACATTCTCACCGATTTCATCAAAACCGGTGTTTATGATCGCAACCGCAAGTTTTATACCACCCTTTCGCCATCTATGGATATTCTCATTTCCAGCAATCTCGAGCGTCTTTTATACGATCTTTCGGGTAAGGACGACGGGGTTGTAAGCGGCCTTATGAAGCAGCTTTCGGAAGAAGGAAAATACGCCGTAAGCGACGATATGAAGCAAAAGATAAACGAGCTTTTCTATGCCGGCTGCGCCGACGACGAACTTACCAAAGCTGAAATCAAAAAGCAGTTTGAGCAAAACGATTATCTTGCCGATCCTCATACCGCCGTGGCGCTGAGCGTTTACGACGATTATGTTGAAAAGACGGGAGACGATACCCTGACCGTTATAGCATCCACCGCCAGTCCCTTTAAATTTTCCCACGGAGTATATGAGGCGCTCACCGGTGAATGCAGCAGCGAAAGCGAGTTTGAGCTTATCGATAAGCTTGCCGAAAAAACGAATTGCGAGGTTCCCGCTCCTCTTGCTTCTCTCAAGGATAAGAAACCCCGCTTTAACGATTGCTGCGAAAAGACCCAAATGGAAAAGGTCGTATTCGATATGCTCGGTATTAAATAATTACAAGGTCGTTAGGCGTCAGTTCTGAGGCTTAAAGGTTGCGCAGGAGGTATCCTGGCAGCAGCTTGCACTGTGAGGGCCTACATCAACGGTCTTTGCGGTGCAGGTAGTTTCGCCGCTGTGATAAACGCAGTTTTGTACATTACAGCATATTTTCTTGTCGCAGGTTTTATTATTGTCGTGCATTTGATTTTCCACCTTTCGTTTTTTCGGCGTTTTTAAACACCGTGTCAATATTATTTGCAGACAAAAGGATTTTATTATCATTTTTAAAGAATTTTAAAGAAAACAGGGAAAACCAAAAATGTCAGTTTTTACAATTTCAGACCTTCATCTTGCCATCGGCGAGCCTGATAAAACAATGGAAATATTCCACGGCTGGGAAAATTATATTGAGAGGATCGAGAAAAATTGGAACGCCGTGGTTGAGCCGGGCGACACAGTGGTGATTTCGGGAGATATTTCCTGGGCTATGAAAATCAAGGATCTTGATCCCGATTTTTCCTTTTTGGAAAAGCTAAACGGCGAAAAACTGATAGTCAAGGGCAACCACGATCTTTGGTGGGATACGGCAAGCAAATTTGAAAGATATGTTACCGAAAAGGAATTTTCAACATTAAAGCTTTTGCACAACAATTTCTTTGAACGGTGCGGTATCGCTCTTTGCGGAACGAGAGGCTGGTTTTTTGAAGAGGGAAGCGGAGATGAAAAGATTCTTAACCGGGAGGTCGGACGGCTTGAGCGTTCGCTTAGCCTTGCGGCCGACAGCGGTCTTGAAATTCTTGTCTTTTTGCACTATCCGCCCATTTTCTGCGATGTCGAATGCACCGTAATAACCGACCTTTTAAAGAAATATAATGTTAAACGGTGCTTTTACGGGCATATTCACGGATCGGGACGTCATCGAGCCTTTATCGGCGAGAAAAACGGCATAAATTACCGCCTTGTGTCTGCCGATTCCAATGATTTTACACCCGTTTTAGTTAAAAAGGGCTAAAAAGCGGGGATTTTTAAAAGATTTCTTATCTTTTTATACGGAAATTAAAAAACACTATGGAAATTCTTTCATAGATGTGTTATATTTATATGATGAAAGAAATCCATCAGACGGAGGAAATAAAAATGAAACTTAAATCGACAAACAATGTGGAAACAAACCGCTATGAGCTGGAAATTGTTATCGACGGCAAGGAATATACCGACGCTGTCGACAAGGCTACCAAAAAGGGCCTTGCAAAAATAACCGTTCCCGGCTTCAGAAAGGGCCATGCGCCCAAGGCAATGGTGCTTAAAATGTTCGGCGCCGATATGTTCTATCAAGATGCTCTTGAGGAGCTTTATCCCAAGGCTGTGGACGACGCTATCGAGGCATCAGGTCTTGAGCTTGCCGACCAGAAGGTGGATTTCGAGCTTGTTTCTCTTGATGAAAACGGAGCCGATTTCAAGATCAAGATTACCACCAAGCCTGAGGTCAAACTCGGAAAATATAAGGGCCTTAAGGTCGAGCGCACTATCGTATCGGTTTCCGAGGATGAGATTGCCCGCGAGATCGACGCTCTTAAAGAGAAAAACGCCCGTATAGTCACCGTTACCGACAGAGAGGCCAAGGACGGAGACATTACCGTTATTGACTTTGAAGGTTTTACAGACGGCAAGGCCTTTGAAGGCGGAAAGGGCGAAAACTACGAACTGACCCTCGGCTCGGGCACATTTATCCCCGGCTTTGAAGATCAGATCGTCGGACACAAAATCGACGAGGAATTTGACGTTAACGTAACCTTCCCCAAGGAATATCAGGCAGAGAATCTTGCAGGCAAAGAGGCTGTATTTAAGGTTAAGCTTCACGAGATCAAAACCAAGGAGTATCCCGAAGTTGACGATGAATTTGCCAAGGACGTCAGCGAATTTGATACCCTTGACGAGCTTAAAAAGGACATTGAAAATAAGATTCTTGAGCAGAAAAACAGCAGAGAAGACGCCCTTGTGGAAAACAACCTTCTCGAGCAGGTTGTTGACGATATGACCGTTGAGGTTCCCGATTGTATGATCGAAAACCGCATCGACGAGAATGTTGAGGACTTCAGCCGCCGTCTCCAGTACCAGGGTATGGACATAAAGATGTATATGCAGTATACCGGTATGGATGAAGAAGGCTTTAGAAAGACCTTCCGCGAGTCGGCCGAAAAGCAGGTCAAGATCCGTCTTGCACTTGAGGCTGTTGCCAAGGCAGAAAACCTCACCGCTTCGGAAGAAGAACTTGAGGAAGAATACAAGAAGATTGCCGATATGTATAAGATCGAAGTTGCTCAGGTTAAGGCCGCTATTCCCCAGAAGGGTCTTGAGTCCGACATAACCGCCAACAAGGCCATCGATATCATCAAGTCATCTGCCGAGATCGAGAATGTTGAAAACAAGGCCGCAAAGGCAGCCGAGAAGAAAACCACCGCCAAAAAGACCGCAGCCAAGAAGCCTGCCGCAAAGAAGGCTGAGGGCGAGAAGGAAGAAAAAGCAGCCGAGAAGAAACCTGCTGCCAAAAAAACTCCCGCCAAGAAGACCGCTGCAAAGAAAGCTGAGGACGGCGAAAAGGCAGCCGAGAAAAAGCCGGCAGCTAAAAAAGCTCCCGCAAAGAAGCCTGCCGCCAAAAAAGCAGCCGAGAAAAAAGAAACAGCCGAATAATCAGCCGTAAAATACCAATAATTACTACGAGGTGACTTTTAATGAGCTTAGTACCCTATGTTGTGGAACAGACGAGCAAGGGAGAGCGCTCCTATGACATCTTTTCGAGACTTCTCGACGACAGAATAATCGTTTTGTCCGACGAGGTTAACGATGCCACCGCAAGCCTTGTCATTGCCCAGCTTCTCTACCTTGAGGGCAAGGATGCCGAAAAGGACATTAACCTTTACATCAATTCTCCCGGTGGATCGGTCACGGCCGGACTTGCCATTTACGATACAATGCAGTACATCAAATCCGATGTTTCGACCATTTGTATGGGTATGGCGGCAAGTATGGGGGCGTTCCTGCTTTCGTCGGGGCAAAAGGGCAAGAGATTTGCTCTTCCTAATGCTGAAATTATGATCCACCAGCCTTTGGGCGGTGCAAAGGGTCAGGCAACCGAGATACTCATTGCCGCCGACCACATTAAAAGAACGAGAGAAAATCTCAACAGAATTCTTGCCGAAAATACGGGTAAGCCTCTTGAGCAGATAGAAAAAGATACCGATAGGGATAACTTTATGACCGCAGAGGAAGCAATGAATTACGGCCTTGTTGACAAGGTGATTACTAAAAGATAAAACGGAGAAAACCTAAATTATGCCTAATGATACCAATGGAAAAAATGTCCGTTGCTCTTTTTGCGGAAAAACCCAGGATATGGTCAGAGTTATGTTTGGTCGTGCCGGAGCATACATCTGCGACGAGTGCGTTGGTCTTTGCAACGACACCCTTGAAGAACAGAATGTAGTGACCTCCCGTCCCAAAAGAACGGCCAAAAAGACCGAACCTGAAAAACCGCTTTTAAAGCCCAAGGAGATCAAGGAAAAACTGGACGAATACGTCATAGGCCAGGACGAGGCAAAAAAGGCTCTTTCGGTGGCGGTTTATAACCACTATAAGCGCACCAAGTTCGACAGTGTAAACGATGTCGAGCTTCAGAAAAGCAATATTCTGCTTTTGGGACCTACCGGTGTGGGAAAGACCCTGCTTGCACAGACTCTGGCAAAGGTGCTTGATGTACCTTTCGCCATAACCGACGCTACCACCCTTACCGAGGCGGGATATGTCGGCGAAGATGTGGAAAACATCCTTTTAAGACTTATCCAGGCGGCCGATTTCGACGTTAAAGCAGCCGAGCACGGTATAATCTATGTCGACGAGATCGACAAGATCGCCAGAAAGTCGGAAAATCCGTCCATAACCCGCGATGTAAGCGGCGAAGGCGTTCAGCAGGCCCTTTTAAAGATACTTGAAGGCACCGTTTCCAATGTTCCGCCCGGGGGAGGAAGAAAACATCCTCAGCAGGAATTTATCCAGATTGACACCACCAACATCCTGTTTATCTGTGCCGGTGCATTTGACGGACTTGATAAGGTTATCGCAAAAAGAAAGGGCGGCGGCTCGATCGGCTTTGAAAACGAAATCAAAACGGCCGAAAATTCTTCGGATGAAGCTCTGCTGAGCCTGGCTACCCACCAGGATCTTGTGCGATTCGGCCTTATTCCCGAGCTTGTGGGAAGATTGCCGGTTGTGACCGCGTTAAAGGCTCTTAATAAGGAAGATCTCGTCAGGGTCATGACCGAGCCGAAAAACTCGGTTATCAGGCAGTATAAGCGCCTTTTTGAAATGGACGGCGTTAAGCTTGAATTTGAACCTGCCGCGCTGACGGCCATTGCCGAAAAGACCCTTGAACGCAAGACCGGTGCCAGAGGACTGCGCTCTATTATGGAAGGACTTTTGGACAGCCTTATGTTTGAAATTCCATCCGACCCTTCGGTTGAGAAAATTCTTATAACCGAGAAATTCGTCAGGGGAGAGGGCAAGGCCAAAATAACCAAGGCCGCCGACAAATCTCCCATTGACCCCGCAAAAACCCTTAAAACCAAACAAAAGGGCGAAACCGCCTGAATTTGATCGGCAATTGCCTTTTTGACAGTTGCCGATTTTTGAGCTTGAAGGGATAATAAATTTTTCACCACCAGAAATTCACGGAGGAAAGAAATGTCCGATAAATTATATTCCGAAATGCCCATGATAGCCCTTAGAGGGCTTGTTATATTTCCCTCTGTCCAGCTTCATTTTGATGTGGGCAGGGCTAAATCCCTTGCGGCCGTTAACGAAGCAATGGCAAGAGATCGCCTTGTATTTCTCGCGGCGCAAAAGGATCTTTGCGACGACGATCCCGCTCCCGATGCAATTTATGAAGTGGGCTGCGTCACCCGTATAAAGCAGATAATCCGCCTTCCCGACAACGGAATGAGGGTGGTTGCCGAGGGCCTTTTCAAGGCTAAAAGACTGCGAATTCTGTCTGATGACCCGGTTAATATTGCCGAGGTAGAGCCGATAAACGACAAGATCGGCAGGGGCAGCGCTATGCTTCGTGCAGCCCTTATGAGAACCCTTAAGGATGAGTTTGAAAACTATGCCGCCGAAAATCGGAAAATATCTCCCGATGTCATTCTTTATGTGGCGTCAAACAACGATTTTTGGGCAATATCCGAATATATCGCCGCCAATGTGCCTTTTACTTATGAGGTCAAACAAAAGGTGCTTGAGGAGACCAATCCCCTTAAACGTCTTGAATATGTCATCTCAAATCTTAAAAACGAAACCGAGCTTTTGAAGCTTGAGCACGAGATCGAGCACAAGGTTCACGAAAGTATGGACGAAAATCAGCGGGATTATTACCTTCGTGAGCAGATGAAGGTAATATCCGAGGAGCTTGGCGAGGATGAGGACCCCGAGGAAGAGGCCGAGCAATATCGCAAAAAAATCGCGGCTCTTTCGGCAAACGACAACATAAAGGAACGGCTTAACAAGGAGGTTAACCGCCTGCTTAAAATGCCTTCCGGCTCCCATGAGGCCACCGTTGTCAGAGGATATCTGGATACCTGCCTTGAGCTTCCGTTTGGCATTAAAACCAAGGAAAAGCACGATATTAACGCCGCGAGAAAGCAGCTTGACAGGGATCATTTCGGACTTGAAAAGGTTAAGGAAAGGATTATCGAGGTGTTGGCCGCAAGGGCTCTTGCACCTGATATCAAGGGACAGATAATCTGCCTTGTGGGGCCTCCCGGCGTGGGAAAAACCTCCATAGCAAAATCGGTCGCCGCCTGCATGGGAAGAAATTATGCCAGAATTTCTCTCGGCGGAGTAAGGGACGAATCCGACATACGCGGACACCGCAAGACATACATCGGCTCAATGCCCGGACGCATAATCGAGGCGGTCAAGCAGGCAAAAAGCCAAAACCCTCTTATTCTTATGGACGAGATAGATAAGCTTGGCTCAGATTTCAGAGGTGATCCTTCGGCGGCGCTGCTTGAAGCTCTTGACCCCGAGCAGAATGTCGAATTTCACGACCATTTTATCGAGCTTCCATTTGACCTTTCGGATGTATTTTTCATCGTTACCGCCAACTCCACCGACACCATTCCCGCCGCTCTGCTCGACCGTATGGAGGTCATTGAGCTTTCGGGATATACCAGGGAAGAAAAATTCAGCATTGCCAAAAAGCATCTGCTTAAAAAGCAGCTTGCACGGCATGGGCTGACCTCTAAAACCTGCAAAATTTCAAACGACGCGATTTATTGTCTTATCGACAATTACACAAGGGAGGCAGGGGTCAGAAATCTGGAACGAAACATTGCCTCTCTCTGCCGAAAGGCAGCTGCAAAAATTGTCGGCGAAAAGGAGACCTGCGTTGGCATAAAGGCCTCTAACATCAAGGACTTTTTGGGCAATTTCAAATTTAAGCCCGAAAGCTATGCCCTTAAAAACCAGGTGGGCGTTGTAAACGGACTTGCCTGGACCAGCGTGGGCGGAGAAATGCTTCAGATCGAAGCGGCGGTTTTGAAGGGCAGCGGAAAGGTCATCTTAACCGGATCCCTCGGCGATGTTATGAAGGAATCGGCCACCGCCGCCATAAGCTATATCCGTTCGAGAAGCGGCATTTTCAATCTCGATCAAAACTTTTATAAGGACAGCGACATACATATTCACGCTCCCGAAGGCGCCGTGCCAAAAGACGGTCCCTCGGCCGGAATTACAATGACAGTTGCGCTGCTCTCGGCCCTTACAAACACCCCGGTTAAGGGAAGTGTTGCAATGACGGGTGAAATCTCTCTGAGAGGCAGGGTGCTTCCCATAGGCGGCCTTAAAGAAAAAACAATGGCGGCCTATAAATACGGAATGAAAACGGTCATTATTCCAAAGGCAAACGAGCCGGATCTTGACGAAATCGACAAAACAGTCAAGGAGCATTTAAGCTTTGTTGCGGTTGAAAGCATCGACGAGGTTTTGCCCATTGCTTTTGAAAACGGCGGGTATGCCAAGCCGGCCGACGGCACCGAAAAAGTAAGCGACGGAAAAAACGTCAGCGAGACAAAATCAGCCCCGTTGCCAGGAGCAAGAACCAAGAAGCCTCACGGCTCGACCGCCGTGGTCTGATGGTTTTACGGCGATTTTATCAGGTGGTGAAAAAATGAATTATAACAATGCCGACTTTGAAGCGGCGGCGGGACTTGTTTCTCAGCTTCCCGCGTCGACCCTGCCCGAGATAGTTTTTTCGGGACGGTCTAATGTGGGAAAGTCGTCTCTTTTAAACAAAATACTCAACCGCAAGGCCCTTGCAAGAGTTTCGGCAACGCCCGGCAAAACAATCACTATAAATTTCTATAAGGCCGGAGACGGCCGTCTTGTGGATCTGCCGGGGTATGGATATGCCAAACGGTCAAAAGCCGAGCTTGCCCGTTTCTCGGCCCTGTGCGAAGGATATTTTCAGCAGGACAGAAGCGTAGCTCTTGTTGTTCAGCTGGTCGATATGCGCCACCCCGCCACCAAGGACGATATGAGCATGATAAGCTTTTTGTGCGATTGCGGTCTGCCCTTTGTGGTGGTGCTGACAAAGTCGGACAAGCTTAACAAAACCGAGAGGGCACAGCGTCTTGCCGATTTTGACAGGCAGTTTTCGGAATATGAAAATCTTACCCTTATTCCGTTTTCGTCAAAAACGGGCGAAGGGGTCGACGATATAAAGGAAATTATCGACGGCTGTGTTGAGGAATTTCAGCAGGACGAGCTTTCCGATGATGACGATATTATTGATGATTTTATTGAGGGTGTAAAAGAAGTTTAGACGTTAAAATTTTTGCAAAGCAAAAAGTTGCATCCATCGTTAATACCGGTCTTTGGCGGTCTTGATTGTGCGATGCGGTCAAAAAAGGGAGGAATATTATGTTTGTTACCAGCAGTCTCGGTTCCAACGAGAAGGGAAATCTGACGGTTGGCGGTGTTGATGCTACCGAGCTTGTAAAGGAGTATGGTACACCCCTTTACATTATGGACGAAAGAACCATAAGAGGGCATTGCCGCACCTTTCAGAAGTCTATCGAGGATAATTACGGCGGCAACGGTCTTACCGTTTATGCCAGCAAGGCCTTTAACTGCAAGGAAATGTGCAGAATTATAAAGGACGAGGGACTGGGTATTGACGTCGTTTCGGGAGGGGAGCTTTACACCGCTCTTTCGGTGGACTTTCCGCCCGAAAGAATAGTTTTCCACGGCAACAACAAAACCGAGGAGGAAATTAAAACAGCTCTTGAGGCGGGAGTCGGCAGAATAGTTGTCGACAATCTTTTCGAGCTTCGCACCATCGAGCAAATGGCTCAAAGGCTCAATAAAAACGCCGGCGTTATGATAAGAATAAAGCCGGGGATCGACGCCCACACACACAATTTCATAAGAACGGGGCAGATAGACAGCAAATTCGGTTTTGCCCTTGAAACGGGCGAGGCCTTCGGTGCGGTCAAAGAGGTGCTCGAGCAAAAAAATGTCACCTTAAAGGGAATCCATTGTCACATCGGTTCTCAGATTTTCGAAATTGAGCCCTTTAAGGCTGCAGCAGAGGTTATGCTCGGCTTTATGGCAAAGGTCAAAGAGGAGCTTTCCTATGAAATAAAGGAGCTTAACCTGGGCGGCGGATTCGGAATAAGATACCTTATCGACGACGACGCCAAGCTTTACAAGACGTTTATGGAGCAGGTTTCGGTGACTGTAAAGGAAACCTGCAAGCGCCTTAAATTGAACATTCCTTTTATTATGATCGAGCCGGGCCGCGCCATTGTCGGACCTGCGGGAACAACCCTTTACACCATCGGTGCGGTCAAGACCATTCCCGGCATAAGAAACTATGTTTCGGTGGACGGCGGCATGACCGACAACCCGAGATATATCCTTTACCAGTCGGAATATTCAATTGCCGTTGCAAATAAAATAGATAAGCCTGCCGATTATGTCGCCACCATTGCGGGACGCTGCTGTGAAAGCGGCGACCTCATTCAGGAGGACGCAAAAATTCAGACCCCCGAGGCGGGAGACATTCTTGCGGTTTTCTGCACAGGCGCATATAACTATTCTATGGCTTCCAACTATAACCGCGTACCACGTCCCGCCGTTGTTATGATTAAAGACGGCAAGCCCCGTCTTATAATCAAGCGGGAAAGCTACGAGGATATGGTTAAAAACGATATTTGATTTTGAAGGCGGGTATATCGCTGCCTTTTATACATAATTTTTTTATAAATCCCGTCGCGGTTTGTACTGCGGCGGGATTATTTGTGAGCAATGTTTCGATTGACTTGAGGGTTAAGGGAATATGAGTCGTTTTACAAAGCGTTTGAAATGCAGCTCCGTCCCTTTGCGGTTAGGGAAGGGTAAAATATAAAATCCGAAAGGCAAAATCAAACGCACAAATCCTATCACGCTTTTTCCTATACAGCCCGCTCGATTATGGCGGCCATAACGGTTATGTCGTCGCTCTGACCGGGAGGACAGCGGCGGCGGGCATAATCGGCAATGTGTTCGGCAAGGTCTTGTGCACTGCCGTCTTTCCATACCTCGGCTTCCACCTCTATCCAGTCGCTTCCGTCGGCCACCGCTCCGTCTGACATCATTATCACGATGTCCTTAGGGGAAAGGGATATATCGGATTTTGAAAACTCCACATTCTTTAAAATTCCTGCAGGAATGGTCTCGCTTTCGACCTTTAGAGCCTTGCCGCGCCGTCTTACCACCGTCAGCGGGGCGCCGGCTTTAAAAAATCTTCCGTTGCCCGAAAAAAGGTCGATTTCGGTTATGTCCATTGTGGCAAGGGATTCGTCGGTGGATTTAAATAACATTGCCGAATTGACTATTTTAAGCGAACAGTCTATTCCAAATCCAGCCTTGAGCAGTCTGCTCATCAGTCCCGAGGCCATTGCTCCGTCCACCGCCGCACGTCCGCCGCAGCCCATTCCGTCGCTTATGAGCATATAAAAACGGCCCTTGCCGTCAGAAAAAGTGGTCACTGCGTCTCCGCACAGGCGATTGTCGTTGCAGCTCAGCTGGCAAACCCCCAGGTCGACGGAATATTCTGCCTTTTCGCTTAAGGTCAGCATCACCGATTGTTCAAGCTCGGTTATGGAGGGAATGTCAAAGTCCTTTTTGCAAACCCGGTTAAGCGCCTTTAAAACGGCCGATGTGCTTATGCGGCCTTGCTCGGTGTTTATTATTCTTATCTCGGCGGTGGTTCTTCCGTAAATGTCCTCGCGGCAGCACACGCCGTCTACATTAAGTCCCATTGATCTTAAGGCGCTGTCGATGGCCTCGGCGGTATCCGGAAGAAAATTTTCCGATTGGCTGAATTCGTCGGCAAGGCCGCTTAGCATATGGGAAAGGCCGTCAAACTGTTCGGATATGACCGAGCGCACCTCTGACAGTCTCCGTTCGGCGGCGCAGCGGGAAAGAAAATCCGAAAAGTTTTCGGAAAGACAGTCGAGAAGCCTGTCGGTGTGGGCGCATTTCTGTACAAAATCCTCGGGAAGCTCGCTGCACGATATCGAGCGCCTTACTTTGAGGCTTTTAGCAGCGATAAGCAGCGCCTCAAGGGTCTTTCCGCGATTTTGCTCCCAGCAGTATATTCTCAGCCCGCATCCTTTGCAGCAATCCTGCTCGGTTTTTGAAAAAACCTTTTCAAATTCGGGCGTTGTTATGGCCGAAAGCTTTTCCGAAACGGCGGTGACAGTATCGCTGACGTTTTCAAGAGCCTCGGAAGCAAATCGAAGCCGCATAACGGCTGTGTCTTTTGCTCCGTCGGCTACGGTGACTGTGGCTTTGGGAGAGAGATATTCGAGAAATTTTGCACTGATGTTTTTTGGCAGAACAAAGAAGAGGACGCTTCCCACAAGCACCTCATACAGTATCACAAACGAAGATGGATCGGACAAATCTCTGAGTATGACAATGCCGTTTGCAAGAATAAATGCAATGGCGCAGGAGACCTTTGAAAGACGTCCGAAAACCCCGGACATCAGTCCGCCGAATGCAAAGCCCACGGCTGCATAAACATTGTCCTGATCCACAAGGCAAAGAGAAAGCCCTGCCGAAAGACCGAAAACCGCTCCTGCGCCCTCGTGGCCGTAGTATCCGGCAAATATTATGAGTGTGACGGCGGCGGCACGGGCAGGAGAAATGCCGAAGATTTCAAAAGGAGAAAGGGAAATGAGCAGTATGGACAGAGCAATTATGGCCGAGGTTGTTTCTCTCTGAGAACGGACGGCCGATTTGTTTTGCAAAACCGCCTCGGTGCCGAGATGCAGAAAGTATGTTCCGCCGAAAGCAAGAACTCCTTCGGAGAAGTATATCATTACCTTGTCAAGACCGCTTCCCGAAAGAACCACCGCCGCACAGCCGGTTGCCGTTACGGCGAAAAAGGCGCAAAGGGATACCACTATGCTTCGTCTTGCCGGCTTGAAAAGCTCGGTAAAGACCCATTTCAGTGCAAGGGCAAAAATGCAGGCGGTAATGTATCTTACGCTATCGCCGCCCGTCCTTAAAATGCTCCCCACTATGCATCCGATAATGCTGACGAGGGAATATTCTCCCGGTACGGCGCATAAAAAGGCCACTCCGAAGGGAGAATAATTTTCGAAAACGACGGTTCGAGCGGTGGAAAAGGCCAGTATTCCGCAGCAAAGCTGAACAATCGCGATTCTGCAAATGTTTGCCGCCCGAGTCTTTTCCGATAGTGTCGATAATGAAACGTTTGCCAAATAAAACACCCCTTTGATTGATAAAACCGACATAACCTTAACGCAAGAAAGGTTTGATATATGCTGCCGAAAGATTTTTTCGGCCGTTTGATTTGCGCCTTGGTTTCGCTGCATATGTCTTGTCCATTTACCTGTTTAAATTGCTGCTTACGTTTAGTGTTTTCTTATGCCTGTCCTTTTTACATATATTACATAAATTGGAATAAGAAAAATGTCGCAGTGTGCGGGGAAGATAAAACAATATTTGGCGTAAAAAGAGAATAAATAAAGGCTTTTTGAAAAGACTAAATGTATATTGTAATTTCCGGCAGGAAAATATATCGGTAAAAAATCTGCGATTGTCAAAAAAAGCATTTACCACAGGAGAGATCTACTCACATTTTTTAAAGGAGAATGTTTTATGCAGTATCTTTGGTCATTTGTCATTGGCGGGCTGATATGTGTTGTCGGTCAGCTTTTGATCGATTACACAAAGCTGACGCCTGCAAGAATACTTGTGTGTTATGTCGTGACGGGGGTGGCGCTTACCGGAATAGGAGTGTATGAGCCCCTTGTTAAATTTGCCGGAGCGGGGGCCACAGTGCCGCTTACCGGCTTTGGATATGCCATTGCAAAGGGTGTTAGGCAAGCGGTGGACAGCAGCGGCGCTTTGGGCGCTTTAACGGGCGGACTTACGGCTACATCGGCCGGAATAACCGCCGCAATGATTTTCGGTATAATTGCCGCCATGTTCTTTAAGCCTAAAATCAAAAGGGCATAGAAGCGTAAAGCGATGCAGCATGGGCGCTGTGTAAAGTCATATGAGCGTATGGCAATTGTGCAACAAAATTCAGCTGCATTGCAAAGAAAGGGAACAGTGTTGCAAAGATAAAAAACATCATTGCAAAATCGTGTGACAGTGATTGTTTAAACTATCGGCCTTTTTGCTCGGAAATTGTTTTTCCGATTGCAAGGGCCGATTTTCCGGTTTGTAAAGATATGTTACGTTTTTTTCTTTTTGAAATGTGCCGCTGAAAAGCCCAATTTATTATGCGTCAGTTTGCCGATTGTGAGAAAACGAGGTTCCCAATTTTACGGCGTAAGAAAAAAAACGCAAAAAAATAAAGGTCTTGTCCTTTTTTTTGCGTATAATATAAGTATAAGAAGAAAAAAGGGGAAGTGTGTCTTTTATGTCGGATGTTTTAAGAAAAAGAACCGAGCAGGCGGAAGATTATCTGCTTTGCGAATATGCCAAAAAGAGCGCCGACTCCGAGGGAAGAGCGTTTTTTGAGCAGCCCGATCCCATCAGAACCTGTTTTCAGCGTGACCGCGACCGCATAATACACTGCAACGCCTTCCGCCGGCTTAAATACAAAACCCAGGTTTTTCTCGATCCCGAGCGGGATCATTACCGCACAAGACTTACCCACACCCTTGAGGTTTCCCAAATCGCCCGTACCATTTCCCGTGCATTGAGGCTTAATGAGGATCTGACCGAAGCAATTGCCATAGGCCACGATCTCGGCCATACCCCCTTCGGACACGCAGGGGAGCGTGCCCTTAACGAAATTTGTCCCTTGGGCTTTCGCCACAACGAGCAGAGCGTCAGGGTGGTGGACAGGCTCGAAAAAAACGGAAAGGGCCTTAATCTTACATACGAGGTCAGGGACGGAATTTTTAATCACACCAGCGGTGTCGCAAGCACCCTTGAGGGAAGGGTAGTCAGAGTTTCCGACCGCATAGCATACATAAACCACGATATAGACGACGCCGTGAGGGCAGATGTGCTTAAAGAAAGCGACATTCCTTCCGATATTGTTAAAAACATCGGAAACCGCAGAAGCGTCAGAATAAACACACTTGTCAACGCCGTTATCGAGGGAAGTATGGGCAAAAACGACATTGTCGTTCATCCCTCGGTAAACGATTATTTCGACCGGCTTCACGAATTTATGTTTGAAAGGGTATATCGTAATCCCGTGGCCAAAAGTCAGGAAGGCAAGGCTGCATTTTTGGTAAAGACACTGTATAAATATTTCTGCGAGCATACCGACATGCTCAGCGACGAATGCAAAATGGTTCTTGAGAAGGAAGGAACCGAGCGGGCGGTATGCGACTATATTGCCGGAATGACCGACCGTTATGCAATAAGGGTCTATGAAGATCTGTTTATTCCTTACTCTTGGAAATGAGGTGAAAGTAAGTGGCTCTTAACGAGGATTTTCTTCTCGAGCTTAAGGAGAGAAATCCTATTGAAGATGTTGTGTCGTCCTATGTCAGCATAAAAAAAGGCGGGCGCAATCCCAAGGCTCTTTGCCCATTCCACAATGAAAAAACCCCTTCCTTCACTCTCTATCCCGAAAACGGTTCTTTTTACTGCTTTGGCTGCGGGACCGGCGGAGATGTCATCAGATTTATCCGACTGATCGAAAATCTCGATTACATAGATGCGGTCAAATTTTTGGCTGCGAGGGCGGGAATGACGGTGCCTCTTGACGAGGCCGACGACAGCCTTCATAAGGTTAAAAATCGAATATACGCCATCAACCGCGAAACGGCACGCTTTTTCAACACTGTTCTCTTTTCGGATACGGGCAGGGCGGGATACGATTATTTCCGTTCAAGAGGTCTTAATGATGTTGATATGAAACATTTCGGACTGGGCTTTTCGCCGAACAGATGGGACGCTCTCTTAAAGCATTTGAAAGAAAAGGGGTTTTCCTTTGAAGAAATGATGATGGCTAATGTGGTTTCAAAAAGTTCAAGGCCTAACTCCTATTTCGACCGTTTTCGCAACCGCATTATGTTTCCCATTATCGATGTGCGGGGAAACGTTATTGCTTTCGGCGGGAGAAAGCTGCCGGATTCCGACGATAAGGCAAAGTACATCAATACATCGGATACCCCTGTTTATAAAAAAAGCCACAATGTCTATGCCCTTAACTTCGCTAAAAATTCCTGTGCCGACAGGATGGTTCTCTGTGAAGGATATATGGATGTTATCGCTCTGCAAAAGGCGGGAATACATAACTGCATTGCCCCTCTCGGAACGGCATTTACCGAGGAACAGGCTCAGCTTCTTTCGAGATACACAAAGGAGGTCATCCTTTGCTTCGATTCGGACGATGCCGGTCAGAAGGCGGTGGAGAGGGCAATCGGAATACTTTCAAAGGTCGGTCTTCCCACAAAGATCATTGTTGTTCCTACAGGGAAGGATCCCGATGAGTTTATTAAAAACTGCGGAAGGGACGGCACGGCCAAGTTTAAAAACCTGATGGACAATGCCTTGTCGGTGGCCGAATACCGCATCGAGCGGGAACTTAAACACACCGACATTTCCACCGACAACGGAAAAATCAAGTTTCTTGAATCGACGGCAAGAATCATTTCTCAGGTAGCTTCTCCGGTGGAACGCGAGGTGATGTCGGGCAGAATTTCCGAAAAATACGGGGTTTCAAAGGATGCAATTCTGTCCACTGCGGGAGATTTTTCTAAAAAGGAAAGAAGGAAACAAACCGCGAAGCAAGCTAAGGAAATCGTCCGTCCCCAAAGAGATGATCTGATAAATCGGGAAAAACCGAAAAATCTTCGCGCGGCCAATGCAGAGGAAGGACTGCTGTCGGTGCTGCTTCGCAATCCTGATTTTGTAAGAATGCTTTTGGATAAAATCAGCCCCGATGATTTTGTTACATCCTTTAACAAAAAGGTTTTTACCGTTCTCTGCGACAGAATAAAATCGGGCAAATCAATTGACATAACGACCCTTAACAGTGATTTTTCCTCCGAGGAAATAGGCAGGATCGTCGAGATATCTTCAAAAGGTGCAATGCGGGCCAATACCCTTGAGGAATGCCATGATTGCTATGTCGTTATGCTTGAGGAAAAAAACCGGCAAACCGCGCAGAAAAAAAGCTTTGAAAGCGATGCGGATTTCTTTGCCGTTATGGATAAACTAAAAAATGAAAAGGTAAAGGGAGAAAAATAGTATGGCAACAAAAAAGAAGGAAACAGCCGAGGAAGTTGTAAACGAGATCGAAACCGCCGAAACCAAAGAAACCGAGAAAAAGATCGCAAAGACGGCTAAAACAACCAAGACCGCCAAAGCCGAAAAATCCGCGGACAAATCGGAAAAAACAGAAAAAACGAAAAAAGCGGATAATGCAGAAAAAACAGAAAAGTCCGAAAAGGTTGAAAAGGCTAAAAAGACGAAAAAAGCAAAAAAAACAGATGAATCAGATAAATTCGAATTGACCGAAAAAGATCAAAATACTGAAACCGCCGAAGAAGCCGCATCGGCCGAAAAGGATGAAAAATCCGATGCTGCAGAACCTGCCGCCAAAAAGACCAAAACGGCGAAAAAAGGCAAAAAGGCAGCTGAAAAGGATGTCGGCGAAAAGGACGATGTAAGCGACCTTGATTATATAGACAAGCTGCTTGACGACGACGCTCCCGCCGAAAATTCCGAAATCGACGACGAAAACGAGGATGACGAGCTTAAAGACATCGACGAGCTGGACGATACGGCAATGGAGGAAAATCCCGATGCAGAGGTACCGCTTCTTGATCTTGATTTTTTGGAGCCTACCGCCGAGGAGCTTGAGGTTGAAGAAATTCCAGAGGATACCATCGAGGAGGAACTTGCCGGAGACAATGTGTCTCTCGACGATCCGGTAAAGCTTTATCTTAAAGAAATCGGCCGTGTACCTCTTCTTTCGGCCGAGGAGGAAATCGAGCTTGCCATAAAGATAAACGACGGTGACGAAAGGGCAAAAAAACGCCTGACCGAGGCTAATCTGCGCCTTGTTGTAAGCATTGCAAAGAGATATGTGGGCAGGGGAATGCACTTCCTCGACCTTATCCAGGAAGGCAATGTGGGCCTTATTAAGGCAGTGGAAAAATTTGATTATACCAAGGGATTTAAGTTTTCTACCTATGCCACATGGTGGATCAGACAGGCCATAACCCGTGCCATCGCCGACCAGGCAAGAACCATCCGTATTCCGGTTCATATGGTCGAGACCATAAACCGCCTTAAAAAGGCTCACAGTCGCCTGCTTCACGAAAACGGATATGATCCCAGTGAGGAACAGATTGCAGAATTTATGGGCCTTTCGGTCGATAGGGTAAGAGAAATTATGCGGGTTGCTCAGGAGCCTGTTTCAATGGAAACTCCCATCGGCCCCGAGGAGGACAGCCGCCTGGTCGACTTTATCCGCGACGAGGATGCCCCCGCCCCGGACGATGCGGCGCTTAAATCCATCACCAATGAGGACATCGACGCCGTGCTTCATACCCTCGCTCCCAGAGAGGAAGAGGTTGTCAGACTGCGTTTCGGACTCCGCGACGGAAGATGTCATACCCTTGAAGAGGTTGGTACTCAGTTCAACGTTACCCGTGAGCGCATCCGTCAGATTGAAGCAAAGGCGCTCAGAAAGCTTCGT
>ERZ857629.1774-NODE-1774-length-22172-cov-3.745038_pt1 | contig 22172 bp, 20 predicted proteins | sample MGYA00519700_ERZ857629 | MGnify/ENA primary metagenome ERZ857629 (study PRJEB31778, sample SAMEA3449351) | human gut metagenome | biome: human gut; feature: human-associated habitat; material: faeces | place: United Kingdom | collected 2010/2012 ...
TAGGTTGGAGTAACTTAACAGATTATATTATTAAATTAATAAATAAAAAAGAAGAACCCGTTGTATTTATTCTTTGGGGTAACTTTGCAAGAAGTAAAAAGATTTATATTACTAATCCTAAACACTTAGTAATAGAATCTCCACATCCATCACCATTTAGTGCTAGATATGGATTTTTTGGAAGTCATCCTTTTTCAAGAACAAACCAATTTTTAAAAGAAAATGGTCAAAAAGAAATAGACTGGCAATTATAAAAGAACCTCGTGGGTTCTTTTTATAATTTAAAGTCTTTTATTTCTTCATCAAACATATCTTTTCCATCAAAATAAGCTTTAACTTTCATATGATGAAAGCTTGCAATTATATTTGATGGAATTTTTTTAATAGCAGCATTTAACAAAGTAGTATACTTATTATAAAAACTTTTAGTAGCTTCTAATCTTTCATTAATTTCATAAACATCTTCAAAATAATTTGAAAAATCTTCATTATCCTCTAGCGCTTTATAATCATTTTTAATTTGTTCAATCAAGTTACCAATCTCCGTAAGTTTTCTATCTAATTCAAAACTTGAAATATTAACATTTTTAATCTTTTCAAAAATTTCAAATGTATTAGGTAACAAATCTGTTTCTTTTAAAATAATTACTTTCATATTATCTAAAGTATCATATTTTTTTCTTAATAAATCATCTATAATACTTTCAGCTTCGTTAATCTTAATATTGTAAGCTTGTAAATTATTATAAAGTAAAATATAGCCAACTACGGATATTACAATTAAAATTAAAATTGTTAATAAAACTGTTTCCACTACTCTTCAACTCTTTCTAGCAAAATAATTATATCATAAAAAACGTTATTAGCAAAAATAAATTTTATTAAAATTTTCTAGCGTGTTATAATATGATTGGTGATAAAAAATGAATATTAAAACTGTAAAGGTAGGCTACCTACAAACAAACTGTTATATAATTGAATATCAAAACAATACTTTAATAATTGATCCCGGAGACGAAGCTGAAAAAATTATTAAAGCCGTAGAAAAACCAGTAGTAGGAATTATTGTTACGCATCATCATTTTGACCATGTCGGTGCACTAGATGCCGTAAAAAACCACTTTCATACACAAATTTACGATATCCACAATTTAAAAGAAGGCGAAAATAAAATATCTGACTTTAACTTTGAAATAATATACACACCAGGACACAAAGAAGATTTAATAAGTATTTTAATGGATAATAATCTATTTTGTGGAGACTTTATATTTGAAAACGGTATTGGTAGATTTGACTTAGAAGGTGGAAACTTTAATGATATGCAAAAAAGTATTTTAAAAATATTAAAATACGATCCAAGTATAACAATCTATCCCGGCCACGGAGACCCTACAACCTTAAAAAAAGAGATTTCCAATTTAAAAAATTATGTTTAGTTTTCAACATAATTTTTATTATAGTTAATAGGTTCATCAAACTCTACATAATTTAAATAGATAAGCAAAATTAACTGCCACTTGCCGTTTGCTGGATTGCTCATAATTAAATGATCTTTACCAGCTTCTTCAATAACTCCTTCAAAAACCTTATCTTTCCACATATTTGAGTCAGTAAAAGTAAAGTAGGCCTTACATTTCTTTCCTTTATTTTGCCTTAAAATATTTTCAATATAACTTTGTTCCATATCAACATTGCCAATCGGTGCCGTACTTAAATTAAGTGGTTCTTGATAATTTGGACTTTTATAAAATGTTCCATTCATTAAAAATTCACCTCTAATTAAAAATATGCACAATAATTTGAAAATATCAAAAAGATTTATTATAATCGTAAAAAGAAGGGAAATTGCACCATGAAAATAGAAAACTTAAACTTATCATTTGGAACCCAAACAATATTTGAAGACTTAAATATCTCATTTGAAAATACCGATAAAGTAGGAATTGTTGGTGTAAATGGTGCTGGAAAAACCACACTCTTTAGACTAATTATGAAAGAAATTGAACCAGCAAGTGGTACCATAATCGCGCGAGACAAAATAGGCTATCTTCCACAAATTATTACTGATGAATATTTAAACAGTGATATTTCAGTATTTGATTATTTACTAACAGGTAGACCAATTAAAGAGTTACAAGACGAACTAACAAATCTTTACACAAAAATTTCCACTGAAGAAAATCAAAAACAATTAAATAAATTAATGAAACAAATAACCAAAATAGAAGATGAATTAAATTATTATGATGTCTATAAAGCTGAAAACATTCTTTTAAAAATCATAACTGGCATGAATATAGACGAAAACTTACTTGATTTAAAACTTAAAAATCTATCTGGTGGCCAAAAATCAAAAGTAGCTTTTGCACGATTACTTTACTCAAAACCAGAAATTCTTCTCTTAGATGAACCAACTAATCACTTAGATTTAGACACTAAAGAATACATCACAAACTATCTAAAAAATTATAAAGGTCTAATATTAATTATTTCTCACGATACAGCTTTTTTAGATGAAATAACTACCAAAACTTTAGTTATTAACAAAATTTCCCATAAAGCTCAAATATACCCTGGAAATTATTCAAAGTATCTAAAAATAAAACAAAACATAGATTTAGCTAGACAAAGACTTTATGATAAACAAATAAAAGAAGAAGAAAAATTAAAAGATATTATTAAAAGATACATTGGAGGTAACGAAAAAAAAGCCAATATTGCTAAAGATAGAATTAAAAAATTAGAAAAACTAGAAAAAGAAAAAATAGTACTAGAAAAACAAAGTAAGTATGCAAGATTTAAAATGGAAATAGAATATAAAAGCTACCTTGTTCCTATTTCTTGCAAAAACCTAACATTTGGTTATAATGAGGAAGAACTTCTATATGAAAATCTTTCATTTGACCTAACAAGAGGAGAAAAACTTTTGATAGTAGGAGAAAACGGAATTGGTAAAACTACACTTTTAAAACTAATTATGAATATTCTAAAACCTCTAGAAGGCGAAATTATCATTTCTCCAAAAACTAAAATCGGTTATTATGCTCAAGAACATGAAATTCTAAAGAAAGATAAAACTATTAAAGATAACTTTAATGATAGTGGCTTAACTGAATATGAATTAAGACGCTTTTTAGGCAGTTTCCTATTTACCGGTGAGGACATCTTTAAAAAAGTGGAAAACCTTTCACCAGGTGAAAGAGCAAGAATATCACTAGCAAAAATAGCCTTAACTAAAGCTAATACTCTTCTATTAGATGAACCTACTAACCACTTAGATCCAATGACTAGCATCATAATAGCAGATACCTTTAAAGACTATGAAGGCACTATGCTAGTAGTATCTCATAACCTGGAATTCGTAGATAACTTAAACATTAACCGTATGCTCTTACTTCCAAGTGGTAAAATTATAGATTATGACAAAGAAATAGTCATGCACTATGAATTAATAAACAGTGAAAAATAAAAAAGTGTTTGACAAACATCCAAAATTATAGTATCATCTAGGCATAAATCAATGAAAAGGACGAGTATTATTAGAAACTACTCAAAGAGAATTAACAAATGGTGAGATGTTAATAGTAAGCCTAATAAGAATAAAAACCTTGGAGAGATTATATATCCGGTTAATTACCGTTATCAAAGTAGAGAATCAGTTAATGATTGAAGAAGGGTGGTACCACGGCTAATCGTCCCTTTAATCATTAACTTTTTTTTATAAAAGAAAGAAGGAATAAAAATGAGAGAATTAACAGATCAAGAAATAGTACGTAGAGAAAAAGCAGAAAAGATTAGAGCCCTTGGTTTAGACCCTTATGGTCATCGTTTTGACCGTACTGCTTTTGCAAAGGACATCAAAGAAAAATACAAAGATACCCCTCATGAAGAATTTGAAAATATTAATGATGTATTTAAAGTAGCTGGCCGTATTATGTTTATTCGTAAAATGGGAAAAGCCTCATTCTTTACAATCCAAGATAAAACTGATAAAATCCAAATCTATATTTCTATAAATGACATTGGTGAAGAAGCATACACATTATTTAAATCAGCAGACATCGGTGATATCGTTGGTATAACTGGTAAAGTAATGAAAACCATGACTGGCGAAGTAACTTTAAAATGCCAAGAGTATACTCACTTAGTAAAAGCCTTAAGACCACTACCTGAAAAGTTCCATGGCCTTACTGACGTAGAAGAAAGATATCGCCGTCGTTATGTTGACTTAATCATGAATGAAGAGTCAAGAAACGCTGCATTTGCTCGTTCAAGAATTATTAGTTGTATTAGAAGATTTATGGACGGAAGAGGCTTCTTAGAAGTAGAAACTCCAGTTCTTACAACTTTATTAACCGGAGCAAGCGCAAGACCATTTATTACTCACCATAACACTCAAGATTTAGATATGTATCTTCGTATCGCTTTAGAGCTACCACTAAAAAGATTACTAGTAGGTGGAATGGAAGCTGTATATGAAATTGGTCGTCTATTTAGAAATGAAGGAATGGATACAACACATAACCCAGAATTTACTTCAATGGAAGCATACCTAGCATACTCAGACTTAGAAGGTATGATGGAAATGACTGAATCACTATACAAAACAATTGCTCATGAAGTATTTAATAAAGAAGAATTTAACTGGCGCGGAAACACTATTAGTTTAAGTGGCAACTTCAAAAGAATAACAATGGTTGAAGCAATCAAAGAACAAACAGGCATAGACTTTAGTAAAGAATACACTTTAGAAGAAATGCTAAAATTAGCTGAAGAACATCATATAGAACTAGAAGAACATGAAAAAGTCTTTGGCCATATTGTTAATAAATTCTTTGAAAAGTATGTAGAAGAAACTTTAATTCAACCAACATTCTTATGCGGACACCCAATTGAAATTAGTCCATTAACAAAGAAAGATCCTAACGACCCAAGATTCGTTCAAAGATTTGAATTATTTATTGGTGGTAAGGAAATGGCTAACGCTTACACAGAACTTAATGACCCAATTGATCAGTTAGAAAGATTTGAAAACCAATTAAAAGAACAAGAACTTGGAAACGAAGAAGCAAACGACATTGATATGGACTTTGTAGAATCATTAGAATATGGTATGCCACCAGCAGGTGGAATCGGTTATGGAATAGATCGTACTGTAATGTTCTTCACTGAAAGTGAATCAATCAGAGACGTAATTTTATTCCCAACAATGAAAGACAGGAAATAACCTGTTTTTTTCTGAAAAATTTTGTCAAAAACTATGGAAAACCCTAATCATCGTGTTATAATGGTAGTAGAGGAGGTTAAAAAATGAAAAAGTTTTGGGAAAAGCATGATTTAGTAAAAGCTGCTGGAATTATGGTATTAATAAGTGTAATTCTTACCTGGATAGTTCCTCAAGGATATTTCTATGGTGGATCAATCCAAATCGGGGAAATTACTCGTGTTGGTATCTTTGATTTCTTTAACTACGGTTTACTTGGTATGTACTACTTCACAGTACTAGTAACATTTTTATTTGTACTTGGAGCATTTTATCAAGTACTTGCTAAATGTAGTGGTTATCAAAAATTAACTGATAAATTAGCAAAAGCTTTTAAAGGTAAAGAAATCGTATTTGTTCTTATTGTATCATTCCTAATTTCAGGTCTTGTAGCAGTAAGTAACGAATACTTTGTAATGTTAAGTGTAGTGCCATTTATTATTACTATTCTAAGAAAAATGGGACTAGACAAACTAACAGGTTTCTTAACAACATTCGGAGCAATTTTAGTAGGTATAATGGGTTCTGTTTACGATGCTAAAATAACAGGTACAACAGTATCAACTCTAAACACTACTTACACTGACTTCTTATGGGTTAAACTAGTAATCTTTGGTGTAACATTCCTAGTATTTAACTTATTTACTGTATTACACATTATTAAGATTAAAAAACAAAAAAGCGCTGATATTAATGCAATTGAAGAAACATACACTGCTGAAAAAACAACTGATAAAAAGACAGTTTGGCCAGTTGCTGTAATTCTAAGTTTACTTGCTATTGTAGGCATTTTAGCATACATGCCATGGACTACTTGGGGTGTAACTTTATTTGATGACGTAACAACAAAAATCTTAGAATGCAAAATATTTGATGCAACTATTTTCCGTTATATTTTAGGAAACGTTAAAGCATTTGGTAGTGAATGGGATATCTTTGGAATGCAAATTCTAATGCTTATGGCAACACTACTTATTAAATGGATCTACCATATTAGTTTCAATGATTTATTAGATGCTTTCGGAGAAGGCTTCAAAAAATCAGGAAAACTAGTAGTTATTTTACTAATGACATATTTAGTTCTAGAGTTTACTGTAATGTTCCCAGTTATGCCAACTATTGTAGACTGGTTCATGAAACTATCAGATAAATTCAATGTGTTCTTAGGAACTATTTCAGGACTATTTACATCACTATTCTCAGTAGAATACCAATACACTGTAAGTTTAATCGGTAATTATCTAACTAACTCATACACTGATTTCGTTAAACAAATCGGAGTTATGTTACAAGCAACTTACGGTCTAGCAAGTATGTTTACTCCATCATCAGCAATTCTAATGTTAGGTTTATCTTATCTTGGAATTACTTATAAAGAATGGTTCAAACATATTTGGAAATTCATTTTAATAATGCTTGTAGTAATTATTACATTAATGTTAATAATTTGCTAAGAAATAGACTTAAGTCTATTTTTTTTGACACAAAATTTTGCTAAAATAAAAATAGGTGATAACAATGAAAACTATAGAAGACGCCTATTTAAAAATAGATAGAGAACTATGGGATAAATATCAAAGTGAAAACTTAAAAGAAGGCACAAATTTATGTACTTTATTTTTAAGTGATTGCCTAGAAAATACAGAATTTTATAATTATATACTTTCAAAGTTTTATAATCCAAACACTATAATTGGCTATAAATGCGAGGAAACTAACGACTCATTCTCCATAGAAAAAACCAAAAAAGCCTATTTTTTCCGAAGACTATCAAACGCTATTAAAACAAACTCTATCAAGTTATCAGAAGTTACTAAAAGTAGATTTGCTACATTAAAGACATTAATTGGACTAGAAAGTCTGCAATCAGCTTACGCAAACCATTCTCTTAATTATCAAGAGACTAAAGTAAGCATCAAAGATATGCTAGGGTTATTATCACTACCTAAAACAAAAATTCAAGAAATATTTGCTAAACATGATTTTATTTATGGTATTCCAGCAGATATATTTCTAAAACTAACAACAGAATTTTTTATAAAATATCAAATAGAAAACAATTACATTTTACCTCAAGAAATCATTGAAAATTTACATTTTATTAGAACTTATGAATTATTAGATTTTGAGCATTTAATGAAAGATTTTGACAATAACCCGATTATAGAGGAAGTCACTTTAGATGAGGGGTTAGCTAGACACGTTTTAAATAGTGTTGATAAAAACGCAACAGATATAGAAAAAGTCGTACAAGTATACTTAAAATTATGCGAAACGCTATCTTATGATGATGAATATTTTGCCGTAGACCAGCACGGGCCACTATCCGAAAAGCATCGTAATTTATCAAATGTTTCAAAAATAAATTTAACAAATAAAGAAGTAGTATGTTACGAATTTGCTGTAATTTTTTCAAAGTTATTACAGTTACTTGGAATTAAAAGCAAAGTAGCATATTGCGGCGAATATGGTCAAAGCCACACTAATGTTTTAGTAAATATTGGCAAGTATATCATAGAAGCTGACCCCGTTACAAATATTTTAGGTGGTGATCTTTATAGGGCTAAAATAAAAAAAGAATTAACCGGCTTAGCAAGTACAAACCTAAATAGTGAGACAGCTAAAGAACTAAATCTCTTACTAATAAAAGCTTACAAAGATTATTACCATCTAAAATACGACGAACCATTTAAAACCTTCAAAGAACTAGAACTAGCAGATATCATAGAAAAATATGAAAAAATAGCAAATCCTAAAATAAGAATATCTTTAGAGCAACGACTAAATATTTTAGTAAAAAAAGTAACTAAATCTACAATGCAAGGTGTAGATGCCATGAGTTACATTTTAGACTTGCTAAAAGTTTTATTTAGTTACAGAGAGAGAGGTTCTAACATCGATTTTCTTATATTAAGAAATAACGAAAGCGAAGAAAAAGCATCATCCATCGGCATATTTACAATTAATGAAAAAGGCTTTGTAAAACACCCAAAAGCAAGCAAATATTACATATATATTCCTCAAAAAGCGTTTACCGAAATACCAAAAGGATATTTATCTACTTTAATAGATACTAAAAGAATAGAATACCGAAAACCAGAGCCAAAAATAATTGGCTTATAGGAGGATCAAATGATAGAAAAATTAATTACAATGAACGAAAATTTAATTAAAATATACAAAAACCAACCAGAAGGTCTTAAAAGACAAGAACTAATTAAAAAAATTCTAGCAGAACCAAATGTCTTTTTAAAAATTAACATCGCAACAGCCTATAAAATCCTAGAAGACTTAGAAATAAACCCACCAGACATTCCAAAAGTTTATGATGAACTCATAGACATAACTAACTATAACCAAAATGAAAACTCACAATAAATAATGTGAGCTTTTTTATACACAAACAGGTTTCAGTTTTTCTTCAGCCTTAGCTCTAGATAAATTTTTATCCAAAGTAAAGCCAACGCTTTCATCTAAGTCATTAACACTTTTAACCGTAACCACAACTCTATTACCAATCTTATATTTTCTTTTAGTTCTTCTGCCAACTAAATAATAATTATTATCTCTAAACTCAAAAGTATCTCCCAAAATATCTTTATATTTTATTGTGCCACTTATTCCATTAGCTGTCGTAATGCTAACTTCTTTAGAACTAATCATATCAATAGTAGCTTCAAAACTAGTACCAATTAAACCTTTTAAATACATTAAAACTTTTAATCTCTCAGCTTCATACTCAGCATGCTTAGCTTCTCTTTCTTTAATAGAAGCAAGTTCACATATCTTAGATAGTTCCTTCTTTCTTTCATCTACTCTAAACTTATCCACATCACCAGGTCTAAATTCAAAATTTCCAAATTCATCTAAATTAAAATGATTCTCTAAATCAGTGACTCTTCTAATCGGACTAGTAACTTGTCCATAATAAGCCACAGCTAATGCAAAATGTCCAATATTTACAACTGAATACTTTGCTTTATTCATACTTCCCAAAAGTAACTTAGATAAAACAGGATATATCTCTTCATTTTTAAACCTATCTAAAACATATTTAATTAATTTAGGAGAGCACAAAATTTCTGATTCATTAATTCTATATCCAAGAGACTCTATAATATAATATGCTTCTTTAAGTTTTCTCACTTGTGGTCCTTCTAAAACCCTATAAGAAAATGGAAAATCGTTTCTAAATGCCAGTCCAGCAACCATAACATTTGGCGTAATCATAAATCTTTCTATTAATTTTTCAGCTTTTCCACAACTTCTTTTATCAACACTTACAATATTACCATCATCATCAAAATCACAAATAAAATCTTTACCAAAAAAGTCTAGTGCTCCTTCTTTTCTCATCTTTTCGCCAAGAATTTTACTTAAATTTTCCATTTCAAAAAGAATATCCACAAATTTTTCATAACCAGCTGGAATAATATTTTCTTCAAGAATCTTATTAACATCAAGTTTATTCATCTTTTTAGCTGACTTAATAACTCCATCACAAATTTTAATTCTTACAACATTACCATCTTTATCAATTTCCATAATAAAACTTTTAGTAAGTCTATCTACTCCAGGATTTAAAGAACATATCCCGTTAGATAGTTTCTCTGGTAGCATCGGAATAACTGTATTAAGCATATACAAACTAGTGCATCTAAGCCTAGCTTCTTCTCTTAAATGTGGACAGTTTCTTAAATAATAGGAAACATTAGCAATATGTACGCCAAGTTCATAATTACCATTTGGTAAAGTTTTTAAACTCACTGCATCATCTAAATCCTTAGTTCCTGGACCATCAATAGTAAAAACCAGGTCATTTCTAAAATCATTATCTTTTCTTTTAGCAATCTCTTCTTGACTCGGTTCATCAGGAATACTTTCTGCTTCCATCATCGCCTCTTTTGAAAATTCCACATCAAAATTATTAGCAAAAGCAATCATTGCTAGTTGATCATCAATTTCACCATCTAAATTAATCTGCTTAGTAATCTCACCATCAAAAGCTCCAAGCCTCATCTTATTAGAAACTTTAGCAAGCACATACTTACCAGCACCTATTTTAGCAAGCGTATCTTGAGAAACTCTAATATTTAAATTACCCTTTATTCTTTTAGGTTCAAGTATATACTTACCAAATTCATCTTGTTTTATTTCACAAAAAACATTTGGCATTCTTCTTTTTAAAATCTTTAAAACTTCAGCCTTATTATCTTTAATAACAAACACAACATTATCATAAGGAAGAGCACCATTTAATTTTTCGGTATTAACACTATATCTAATTCCTTCATAAGAAATATAATAATTACCTCTATAAGATTTTTCTACAATGCCTTTCATCGCATCCTTAGGCATTAACTTATAAACACCATTTTCACTAGTAATATAACCTTCTTCTTCTAACTTATAAATAATTTCATCATAATTACTAGGAAAGTACTTTTCCACAAATCTACGCAAAGTTATATAATTAAAAAGATTATAACCTCTTTCTAAGGTATAATTTCTTAAGTCTTCTATTATCATTTCCATAAATAAACCCCACAAGTCATATTTTCTCTACATTTTAAGAATATCGTAATTTCCAAATTAAGTAAATACAATTGCCAAAATTTACCAAAATTTATTGATTTTTTCTAGTTAAAGAGTTAGAATTATCTTAAGAAAATATTAACGAGGTGATTGCATGAAAAAAACTGTTGGTGATAATCTAAAAATGTATAGAATTAAAGCAGGGCTATCTATGGAGAAGGCTGGTAAACTATTAAACATCTCTGCACCAGCTATTTTAAAGTATGAAAAAAATAAAATCATGGCATCTTTAACAAGATTAGAAGAATTTGCGAAAATCTACAACACAACTTTAGAAGAAATTCTAAACGTAGATGCTACCACAAATGTTAAATTCACAAATATCATGCTAAAAGAAAAAACTCCAAAAGTAAAAGAAGAAAATATTAAAAATTACATAAGTTCTAAAATAGACAATTATTTTAATTTATTAAATTTATCAGGAATAACCCTTCAAAATAAATTTGGCGTACATATTATTAATAGTAAACTAGAAGCTAAATCCCTAGCAACCAAGCTAAGAATCTTCTTTCAAATTCCAATTGATGCATCTATCCCAAACTTAATTCATTTACTTGAAAATCAAAATATTATTATATTAACTGTTCCTAAAAAAATTGGCGAAAACTATTTTCAAGGCTTTTACGAAATAATTGAAAACATTCCAGTTATAGTAGTACCAGAAGAAGATAACGGATATGATCAAAGAATGATGGTCGCACTATATTTAGGTCACTTACTTATAATGTCTAACAAAAATAAAAATACACTAGCAGAAGAATTTGCTTTATCTCTTTTAATACCATCAAAATCTTTAATAAACGAATTTGGCACTAAAAGAACTAAAATTCACTTTAACGAAATAATCATCTTTAGTAATATCTACAAAGTATCTTACAAAAACGTTATAAAAAGACTTTTAGAAGAAGAAATAATAACCCCATCAAATGCTAAATACACAAATATTTACATTAACAAAAATAATATTAAAGAAGAAACATTTAACGAAAAACCATACAACTATGAAAAAATGCTATATAAACTAATTGCTCAAGGCCTAATTCAAGATGACAAAAAATACTTATAGCATCTTGCAAGAGTAACTAATATAAATTATAATATTAATAGAGGGAAAAAATGAAAGAGCAGCGTAATCAAAAAAAATTAGCAATATATGTAACTTTATTAATAGTAGTAATCTGTTTATTCGGAATATCTTTCGCACTATTTAAATTTAATGCATCCCAAGCAACTCAAAACGACATCACTACCTTAAACTGCTTTGAAGTAGAATACTCTGATGTAACAGATGCAATATCAATAACAAATGACTTTCCAATATCAGATGCAGAAGGATTAAAAAGAACTCCTTACACTTTTAAAATTAAAAATAAATGTAGCCAGCTTCTAAATGTCCAAATAGGAGTAGAAACTTTAACTACTTCCCAAATCAAACCAAATTTAATCAAAGGAGTAATAACAAAAAAAGGTGAGACGCCATCAAGTGCAAAATTACTATCTGATAGAATTTTAGGAACCGCACTAAATGGTGGAACAAATTATATTTTATTGGAAAGTAGTATAGGAGCCCTTGAAACAAAAGAATATGATTTAAGACTATGGTTTACTGAAAGCATGACAAAAGAACAAGGTGCTGGAAAAACTTATCAGGGTAAAGTAACGGTAATAAGCAGTCCTAAAACAAACCCTTGGGACTTTGCTGGATCTGATACTCTACTTGCGGCAATCAAACTTGACAACACAGTTACTGAAACACTTACTCAGCCAGGAATAGAACCTAGTGCTCATACATTAGACGATGTTCAGGCTCGAACAGCAAGTGTGTCTTCAAAAAATCAAGCTTATTACATTACTTATGGAACTGGTTGGGAGGCAAATGGAACTAAATTCAATTTAACTGGAACCGCTGTGACAAGCAATACATACGCGAATTCATATTCAACATTAGTAGGAAAATATTTACCTAGTGCTTTCCTTGGGGATGGGGGCGCGGGCTCAAAAATAGCTGGAAGCCCGATAACAACTACAAATTTGTCAGCTGTATACTATGTTGTAAGCGCTACTTCAAGTAGTTTTACATATAAAATGCTTACATCAAATAAAAATGCTTCTGAAGCGGTACTAGCTTCCACCGAAGATGATTATGGAACGAGTTATTATTTTAGAGGAGCCGTTAATAATAACTTTGTTGAGTACGCTAATATGTGCTGGAGAATTGTTAGAGTAACTGGTGATGGTTCTATAAAATTAGTTTTATATAATTATAATGGTTTAACTAGTACTAATAATACTCCATCAAGTAGTACGCCATGTAATGTGACAGGTGATACTTATGCTTTCGCAAGATATGAAGGAGATACTTATGAATCAGCATTTAATCCAAATAATAATGATAATGCTTATGTAGGATTTATGTATGGTACAGCTGGAGCAAGTAATTATTCTGATGCTCATGCAAATACTAATCCAAGTACAATACTAACTAATTTAAATAAATGGTATACTAATGTACTTTCAAAGCAGAGTGGATTTAAAGAAAGTCAGCTTGCAGATACTATTTGGTGTAATGATAAAAGTGTTGTAACTGATACAACATATAACCCTGATAGTTGGACTTTAGGTACAAATTATGGTTATGGAACTAATAAAAATTATTACAGTGCTACTAAAAGATTAAAATCAACCTCAGATAGTGCTGGAGGAACAGGACCTAGTCTAATATGTCCAAATGATAATAATGGAGGTAAACTATCTAAATTTACTGTAAGTGATACTGTTAACGGTAATGGAGCATTAAGTGGGTATGCAAAAATAGGTTTGCTTACTGCAGATGAAATAGCATTTGCTGGCGGTGGTTATGGTACATCAAATTCAGCATATTATATAAATGGGAATACTAATTCAACTGGGTGGTGGGGTGGTTCTTTGTCTCCGATTGGCTTTCGTTACTCCAGCGCTCTTGTTTGGAGCGTTGATGGCATCGCCAGCTACCTTGGCTACAGCACCGTTACCGACGGTGGCGGCGTGCGTCCATCTCTATCACTTAATTCAAAAATTAAGATAAGTAGTGGAGTAGGTAGTGCTACAAACCCATATAAAATAGCAGCGTAGTGAATATGATCTTTTAAAAATTAGGTTTTTGAGGTTATTAAATTGTATTTGTTTTAAGAATAAGGAGGAAATAGATTATGGATATTTTATTTGAGAGTGAGAAACAGAAAGAGGCTACTGAGAGGGTGCTTGCGACTGTTAGGGTGCGTACTATTAATAAAGAGATTGATGCGTATTTAAATGAGATGCTTGGTTATGCGAAGAGTGCTGATGAACTTCTTACTAAAAATAATTTTAGTGCTAGATATTTAGATAAAGTTAGTAGAATAGATCAGAGTTTGAGTGTTAGTTTGGATGAAGATTTATATGATATTGATTTTAGAGTTAAGGAAGAACTTGAGGATTTAATTAAGCGTATTAATACTAGAATTAATTTAGTTCATAATAATGATGCTTTAGTTAAAGAAATTGAGAGTACTTATAATTTAAGTTCTAGTGATTTAGATAGCGATTTAGAAGATGCTAAATTGGATTTAGAGAGTATTGCTTAGTTATTGCGATATTTTCTTTAATATGATAGAATATTTTTGAAGGAGAGTGTTACTATGGCTAATGGAAATAAAACACCAGAAGAAATTTTAAATGAAAGTAATAGAGTAAATAATATTAATCAAAGAGTTCATGATATGGGAGATGCTACTATTAGTGTTAGTATGTCTGTTTATGAATTATTAAAGCAAAATGGATATGATCTTAGTTCTAATTTTGGGCCTTTATATGATTATTGTAAAAAGAAAAATAATGATATGATTGTAATTAATAGGGATGTTAAGGCTTTAGTTAGTTATGAAGAGGATTTATCTAAGAAGGAAGCATCTACTAAGAATTTTTATGATGCTATGTTTAATCAATATAAAACTGGTTATTTAGATATGGTTGAAGATTTAATTACTAATGATCCAGAGTTTAGTGATAAAAGTAATGCGCCTACTGAGTTTCAATATAAAAGCGGTAAAAATGAATTTGTTGTAAGAATGAATGAAATTAAATATCTATTAGGTGTAGATGTTTATAATTCTGAAGATTATAGTGATAAGTTAAAGAAAGCTAAAAAGAATTTAAGTGATAATTATGAACGTTTTAGAAACTTAACTCCGGATGAGGTTCAAACAAAGGGTCCTGCTCTTAGAAATTCTATTGAACAAAATCGCTATTATATTAGTCAATTAGAAAGAAGAATGGAAGCTGCTAATTCTTTAGGAGCTCCGAAGAATGCTATTAATTCTCCAGAACAGGTAAATGAACTGATGTCTAAGCTTAAATATTTAAGTAATAGTTATGTTAATAGTATTAAACTTACTAAAGAGACTCGTATTAAATTAATTGAGATTTTTGATCGTATTAGAATGCTTGTTACTGATTATCGTAATTATGTTTTAAATTATAATACAATTGAAAGAAAGTATAATAAATTAATCAATGAAATGGGAATAGTTAAGGCTAGTGCTAAAACAAAATCAAAAGAAAAGTTAGATTCTGAAACTGATATTGATAATGAATTTGCACCACTTTCAGGTGATGCTGTAGAACCAAAGGAAAAACCTCAAGATGAGTTTAAACCAGAGCCACCTAAACCAATTGAAACTCCAACTGAAGAAAAACCTCAAGATAAACCAGAATCACCAGCTAGTGCTGAAGAGCCAACTGAAGAAGAAAAATTTAATGAAGAGGAATTATTCCATGTTGGTGATGTAGTTATTTATAACGGTAAGAGAGAAAGTCGTAAAGATATTGGAGCTCCTAAAGGTTTAGAAATTGGTAAAGAATATAAAGTTAATAATATTGTTTATATTAACGGTTTAGTTTATTTGGCTCTTGATGGAGTACGCGATGTAGTTGATTCTGCTGTGTTTGAAAAATTAGTTAAGGGTAAAGAAAATCCTGTGGAGGAAAAACCTGAGGAAAAATCTAAACCAGCTGATACTCAGACTGAAGCAAAGCCAAAAGAACCCGAAAAAGAAGAACCAGAGCCTAAAGAAAAACCTCAAGAAGAACCACAAGAAAAACCTTCTAGTGAAGAAGAGGAAGATATTACTAAAGGACATGATTATAAACTAGCTTCTAGTACATTTGCTAAGCTTGCGCCTGTTTGGAGACTTGCTGCTGTTTTAGGTATTGCTCTTACTGCGGGTATAACACCATTCTTTATTGGTGGAGGCTGGTTAGTTTTAGAAGGAATTAAAAAAATAGTGGATTCTAAATCTAGAGATATAATTTCTGTTAGAAAAGTTAAAGAAAAGATTACTGCTAAAGCAAATGAAATTAAAGCTGCTGCTAGTAAAGGAGATTCTACAGTTACAGAAGCAGATGCAAAAGATGCTGCAGATTTAGTAGCTGAATTAAATAATAGTCTTCCTACTGAACCAGAATTAGAACATCCTGAACAAGAGAAAACTGATGAAAATAAAGGCAAAAATCCTGCAGATGCAGAACAAAGTCAGGAAAATTTAGAAGCTGATGATTTAGCTAGAGAGATTCAAGCTAATCTTGAGAATACTTTAAGACCTGCCGGAGATCTTCCAAAAACTAAGACTATGTAAGAAAAGGGGAATGAGAATGAAAGTTGATTCAATAGTTACAATGCATAATGGAGAAAAGTTTTTTATAGCTGATGAAACTTTTCAAAATAATACTAAATATTATCTAGGAAATAAAGTTGGTGAAGATGGAAAACCAACAGATACTTCAGTAATATTTAAAGAAACTATAGATGATGGTAGTGTGTATCTAGATGTTGTTAAAGATCAAAATGAGGTTAATTACTTGACTGCAATATTTTTAGCAAATTATAGTAATTATTTAGAAGAACAAGAGTAGTTCTTCTTTTTTTTGTATAAATTGTGTAAAGCTACACTTTTTTTTATTTTTCATTTTATTTATTCTTGATGTTTTTCTTTCTTTATTGTAATATTATGGTAGACAGTGGCATGATGTGGAAGAAAGTGGGGGAAGCATTTATGTTAATGGGAGAGTTTCATCATAATATTGATGATAAAGGCAGATTAATTATTCCTAGTAAGTTTCGCAGCGAATTAGGTGATAAATTTGTTGTTACTCGTGGGTTAGATAAATGTTTATTTGTCTATTCTATGAATGAATGGGAAAAGAATGTTTCTCGTTTAAAGAGTTTACCATTTACTAATAAAGATGCTCGTACATTTACGCGTTTCTTCTTATCTGGTGCTGTAGAATGTGAATTCGACCGACAAGGTAGGATAAACATTACCTCCCCATTGGTTAGTTACGCCGGTTTGACAAAGGAATGTGTTATAATCGGCGCTAATGACCGTTTAGAAATTTGGGCAAGTGATGCTTGGGAGAAATTTTTTGCAGATAATGAGATAGCAATAGCTGATATGGCTGAAAATTTATTTACATCGGAGGGTTATGAAACATTATAGCGTACTTAAAAATGAAGTTATTGAGGGACTTAACATTAAATCTGATGGAGTTTATGTTGATGCTACGTTAGGTTATGCTGGCGATTCAAAAGAGGTTTTAAAGAGAATAAAAAGGGGCTTTCTTTTCGCCTTTGATCAAGATGAGGAAGCAATAAAGTATAGTGATGCAGAACTTTCTAAAATTGGGGATAATTATAAAATTATTTATAGTAATTTTAAAGATTTAAAGAAGCGTTTAAATGATGAAAATATAACATTAGTTGATGGGTTTATTTTTGATTTAGGGTTATCTAGTCCACAAATTGATGATGCTGAAAGAGGTTTTTCTTTTATGAAGGATGCAGCGTTAGATATGCGAATGGATTTATCTGGTGAGCTTAGTGCTAAGATGGTGGTTAATGAGTATTCTTTAGATGATTTAACTAGAGTTTTTAGAGAGTATGGTGAAGAAGATTTTTCTAGGCCTATTGCTAAGATGATAGTTAGTGAAAGAGGAAAGAAAGAAATTAATACTACTTTAGAGTTAGTTGAAATTATAAAGAAAAGTGTTCCTTATAAGTATTTTATTACTAAACATCCAGAAAGGCAGATATTTCAAGCGATAAGGATTGAGGTAAATAATGAGCTTGATATTATAGAAAATACACTTAGAGATGCTGTAAGTATGCTAAAATCAGGTGGTAGGATATGTGTTATTACTTTTCATTCTCTTGAAGATAGAATTGTTAAGAATGTTTTTAAGAGTTTGAGTGAGGTAAATCCTCTTGTTAGGGGACTTCCAGTAATACCTGATGAATATAAGCCAGTTATAAAGTTAATAAATAAGAAACCAATACTTCCTAGTGAGTTGGAACTAGAAGAAAATAGTCGTTCTAGGAGTGCAAAATTAAGAATAATAGAGAGGTTATAAAATATGAAAAAATCTAGAAAGAAAGTAAAGTTTTATACTTTGGATAAATTTATGATTACACTGATTGTTTTACTTGTGGTAGCGATGCCAGTTTTGATTGTTTATTCTAAGAGTACTTTATCAGAGAGTAATATTGAACTTGAGAGAATAAAGAGAAAAATAGAGAAGCAAGAGAGCATTAATGAGAGTGTGTCAATGAAGATTAATGAGCTTGCTAGTCTTTCTAATATTCAGGATGTTGCAAAAGAAAAAGGTTTAGATTATAATAACGATAATATTATTGTTGTTAAGTAGGTAGTGGTAATCATGATTAAAGGAAATAGTAATAAGTTGTTTCAAAGAGGTTCTTTAATTGTGGTTATCATTTTATTTGGACTTATAATAGCCAAACTTTTTTATGTGGCTGTAAGTCCGACGGTTGATGGAGTAGATTTAAAGGCTTTTGCTTTGACAAGAACTACGGCGGTAAAGAAGGTTAGTGCTAGTAGGGGAACAATTTATGATAATATGGGTGAGGTTCTTGCTCAGGATGTTAGGAGTTATACGGTTATAGCGTATTTAGATTCTTCTAGAACCACTGATCCGGATATGCCTTATCATGTTGTTGATAAGCAAAGGACTGCTGATTTACTTAGTCCTATTATTAATATGAGTAGTGAAGATATTTTAAAGCTTTTAAATAGAAATGCTTATCAGGTAGAGCTTGGTCCAGGTGGTAGAGGGATTACAGAGCTTGTGAAGCAGGAAATTGAAGCTTTAGAGCTTCCTGGTATAGATTTTATTAAAAGTAGTAAAAGAGATTATCCTTATGGGGATTTTGCTTCTTATATTATTGGTTATGCTAAGAAAAATGATGATGGTGATATTGTTGGAGAACTTGGTATAGAGGGTAAGTATGATAGTAAGCTTAAAGGGACTGATGGAAAGATTATTTATCAGAAAGATGCTTATGGTTATAAAATTGCCGGAACGCCTGAGTATGAGGAAAAGGCTGAAAGTGGTGTAGATATTTATTTAACTTTAGATAGTAATATTCAGATGTATTTAGAAAATGCGATGGCGAAGATTGAAAAGGATGGTGCTGAGTGGGCTTCTATAACGATTGCAGATGCGAAGACGGGAGCGATTGTTGGTTCTTCTTCTATTCCTTCTTTTAATCCAAATATTTTAAATATAACTAATTATAATAGTCAGCTTTCAAGTTTTACCTATGAGCCGGGGTCTACTATGAAGATTTATTCTTTTATGGCAGCGATTGAAGAAGGTATTTATAAGGGAGATGATCTTTATAATTCAGGTAGTATAATTGTTGATGATTTTAAGATTAGTGATTGGAATACTACTGGATGGGGTAAAATTACTTATGATGTTGGTTTTACTTATTCTTCTAATGTTGCTGCGGTTAATTTAGCGCAAGCTCTTGGTAAGGAGAAGCTGCTTAGTTATTATGAAAAATTTGGTTTTGGTGAAAAGACGGGAATAGAACTTGCTAATGAGTATTCAGGTAAGGTAGAAGCATACTATGAGTCTGAACTTGCTAGTATTTCGTTTGGTCAAGGTATGACTACAACACCTATTCAAAATATACAAGCACTTACTAGTTTAGCTAATGATGGAGTAGTTTTAAAACCATATTTAATTAGTAAGATAGTTGATCCAAATACTGGCGAGATAGTTTATGAGGCAACAAAACATGAACTAGGACGTGCAGTTAGTTCTTCTACGGTTTCTAAGATGATAGAGCTTATGGATTTAACAGTTAATGGTGAGGATAAAGCTGCTACTGGTAAAAGGTATGCTACTGATTCGGTAAGACTTATTGGTAAGACTGGTACTGCTCAATATGCGCTTAGTAATGGTAAATATTCTAGTGGTACTTATAATAATGTTCGTTCTTTTGCAGGAATGTTTCCTAAAGATGATCCAAAATATGTTATTTATATTTCGGCTAAAAAATATTTAGGTGGTGGAAGCGGCCTTGCTAATGTTGTTAAGGATGTTGTAGAGAGTATTGCTAAGTATAAGAATTTAGATCAAAGAGAAAGCGATAAGGATTTATCTAAGATTATTACTATTGAAAATTATATTAATAAAGATGTAAGTAAAATAGTTACTAATTTAAGTAATTCAGGTGCTAATGTGGTTGTAATTGGTAATGGAGATAAAATAGTTAGTCAGTATCCAAGTAAGGGAGATGAGTTACTTGCGGGAAATAAATTATTTTTAGTTACGAATTATACCGAGGTGCAGATGCCTAATATTATAGGCTGGAATAGTGCTGATGTTAGAACGTTTGCAAATTTAGTAAAAATACCGTATACTATAAATGATTATGGCAAGGTTACTGCTAGTTCTATTGCGGAAGGAACCGTAATTGATGCTAATAGTAATTTAGAGGTTACACTTGGAGGGTTGTATGGAAAAGAAAGAGTTACAGAGTAAGAATAAAAAGTTTGGGAAGAAAGTAATTGATTTTATTAAGTATTTCTTTAATTCAAAACAGATTTTATTTGTAGCTTTGCTTTTAATTATTGGTGGATTATTAATTTTTATTAATCATTTGATGCATGCTACTAAGACTTATATGTTTAATGGGTCTAGTGATTATGTAAGGATTTTAAATGGTGTAGCTGTTATCGATGATAGTTTAGCTATTTTTGAAGGCTCCGATATAGAGTATATTAATGAGAGTGATGTTAAAGTTACTTCTTATACAGCTGGCTATTATGTTAAGGTAAGAGGTGAGTTTACGCCAGTATCTATTATTAGTGATTCTAATGAAGAGGGAGTTTCTTTAAAGAAAGTATTAGAAGATAGTGTTTCTTTTAATGTTATTGAGTCCGTTAGTAATGATCATTATTTTGGTAAGGATAATGTGAAGGCACTTGATAGAGGTTTATATTTTATTATTGATGCTACTACTAAAAAGGGAGAGAGCATTAAGGATGAAATTACTTTAGATATTAAGAAGATGAGTAAATAGGAAGCGTTTGCTTCTTTTTTAGGCTTTTTAAGTTGGCATTTTTTAGTTTGAATCATTTACTAAAGTAGATATAGTGTTGGTTAGTTTTTCTAATGAAAGAAGGAGTTATGAGTAAATTAACTTTTCCAACTAGATTTGTTGGAATTACTAATGGATATAAACTTACCCATACAGCTATTGATTTAGCTTGGAATAGTAAACATGGTGGTAAGAATGCCGATATTTATGCTAGTGGAGATGGCGTAGTTACAAGTGTTAGAGATGGCAGAAGTAATACAATGGTTTATGGCGATAGTGGTAATTATGTTACGATAAAGTATGGTGATGATTATGAGTTTAGAGTTTGTCATTTGCTTAAGGGGTCTATAACGGTTAAAAAGGGCGATGCAGTAACTAGGGAGACAGTTATTGGCAAGATTGGTAATAGTGGTTATTGTGGTAAATCTAGAGGAAATCATGTGCATTTTATTGTTTGGTATAGAGGTAAGAGAGTTGATCCTTTAAAACATGTTTATGTTAATAGTGATAATGTAATTGCTAAGAGTAATAATTTTAAGCTTTTATATGATAATAATGAAAGTGATAGTACTGATAGAGATGATAAAGTTTATGTGATGATTAATGCTAGAAGTGGTGTTTGGTGCCGTAAGGGAGCTGGATTTAAGTTTAAGAAGTATAAGGCCATTCCATACGGAACTAAATGCGAATTACTAGTTAAGAATGTTTCAAAGATTAGTGGTTATTATTGGGATAAGATTATATATAATGGTGAAGAAGTATTTGTTCCTAATAATTGGAATAAGTATTTATAAAATAAAAAAAATTCCTAGTTTTAGGAATTTTTAATTTTTAATTGGTGACCCGTACGGGGTTCGAACCCATAAATGCATGCGTGAAAGGCATGTG
>ERZ857629.1775-NODE-1775-length-22167-cov-2.910637_pt1 | contig 22167 bp, 15 predicted proteins | sample MGYA00519700_ERZ857629 | MGnify/ENA primary metagenome ERZ857629 (study PRJEB31778, sample SAMEA3449351) | human gut metagenome | biome: human gut; feature: human-associated habitat; material: faeces | place: United Kingdom | collected 2010/2012 ...
GCCCGATGTCGGCACTCCCGAATTCTACACCAACACATATTTCTTCACCGATTACTGGAACACCGCCCTTGTGGACGGCGCCGGCAGGCCTCTTCAGAACGAGGACGGCAGCTATACCCAGTTTGACGTATACCATCCCGAAAACACGCCCAATCCCGATTCGCTGCAGTTCTATGACTTCGCCGGAGCCGACAACGACATTGTCATTGTTAATATGGGCGACAACGACGTTTGGACAAAGCCCAAGACCGAGGAAACAAGAACCCACTTTGCCGAGGTTATGAAGAATTTCCTTTGCCAGGTACGCCTTGCAAATCCCAATGCATATATTATTTATGCATTTTCCCTTAACACAGGCGACTTCCGCGATTGCTCCAAGGCTGCTGCAGACGCCTATGCCGCCACCGGTGACGACAGATTTACATATGTCGACCTCCGCTTCTACGATCAGCAGGGCGGCTCGGGGCATCCTTCCATGCAGATGCATCAGAAGGCCGCAAATCAGGTCATCAGCGTTATTAAGGATAAGCTTGGTTGGGACGGCGTGCTCAGAGAGGTTTATACCGATCCAACAAAGGAAAACACCGACAAGATCCACCTTTCCGACGATTATGCCCTTATAGGCAGCACGGTCAGCTTCACCGTTTCGGGCAAGGCCGAGAACGTTAAGGTGACAAGCCACGGAACAGCGGTTGAATTTACCGAAAAGGACGGGGTCTATTCCTTCGTTATGCCCGAGGGCAGCGTTATGGTTTCGGCCGATGTTTCGGATGTAATGTACGGCGATATCAACTCGGACGGTGAGATAACGGTAAAGGATGCCCTTATGGCTCTTCAGATGGCGGTTAAGCTGATAGAAAATCCCACCGACGTGCAGAAAATCGCGGCCGACGTGGACGGAAACGGTGTAATCGAGGCCAAAGATGCCCTGTTAATTCTCCAGTTCGCGGTCAAGATGCGCGAAAGTTTTCCGGTCGAGGAATAAGGTTTAAACAACCGATGCTTGAGCACCGTACGGTTTCGCTTATTTCCTTTTTCCGTGCGGAATTACCTTTATCGCTCTAATCGCTTTAAAAGGCGGCCGTATCTATTATACACATTTTATTTCTTTGACCTGCGTCAATATATTATTTTAAAATTCTCGCCCGCAGCTAAAGGGTAATACCTTGGCTGCGGGCGGATTTTTCTTTATGTGATGCCGAAAAAACGGATTTAAACCGGATGCCAAACAGAACAGAAGATGTTAAAAAGGATGTTAAAAGGAACATTAACGGAACGCTGAAGGGCAGGCTGATTTTGTTATAGCATAATTCTTTTTTGGCAAAATCAGAAAACCGGTTTTATTTCTGTATTGTCATTAAAATTCTGTACACGACAGCAAGGATGATTTTAAATCCGCCAAAAAGCTACGGAAAAAGGATATAGAAAAGAGATTTTCCGATTTGTCAATTGCCGTTTCTGGAAAAGGGCTTTATTTTTTTGTGAAAATACTGTAAAGTAAGTTTGGAACAGTTTTTAACCCGTCCCCGTTTTGGAAAGGAACGCGGCGTTTCGCGACTGCCGCAGCTAATCGGTGCACATTCATCGGCGCGCACGGCGAGCAAATCTGCACGGTACGGCTGCCGCCGGTTTATCGGCGCGCACCAAAGCTATGTGCAGGATTGAGCGGCGGGCTGACCACTATCAACGAAATCAATTACTGTCGGCCAAACCTTATATTTCAAGCGGGGAAAGCATATTGCAATTAAGGAGTGAAGAAATTGAAAAAGACCAAGAATCTTTTCGGCAGGCTTATCTGCCTTGCCCTGTCGGCAATTTTGGCGGCGGCAATGCCCCTTTCGGGCTCGGCCGATGTTCCCGCAAACGGCGAGGTTCCTTCCGACGATGTGCCCTATGGGCTGAGCTACCGTTTTGTCACCTTCGACACGATAGAGATAACCGCCTATGAAGGCTATGAATCCGAGCTGACCGTCCCCTCTTACATCGACGGCTTTAAGGTGGTCGGGATAAAGGATTTCCACACGGTATATCAATACAGCAACCACAGTCCCGGCCTTAAAAAGGTCATCCTGCCCGAGACGGTCACATACATCGCCGACGCAGCCTTTGAGGACGGCTATTACACCAAAGTTCATTCGGCGCTTGAGGAGATCGTGCTTCCCGAAAGCCTAAAGACAATAGGCGAGTATGCTTTTTCCGGCTGCGGTGCACTGAAAAGCATTCACTTCCCGGCAGGACTTGAGCAAATAGCCAAAGGTGCCTTTGAAAGCTGCAATTCCCTTGAAAATGTAACCTTCGGCGGAGACAACACATACATTCATCCTAACGCCTTCGGTGCCGTAAACAGTTCATTCAGCGAGGGCTTTGCAAAATATATCAATGATCTGTATAACGACTGGCTTTGGGACGACAGCACATCCGATTTCTTTATATGGAAAAACATTTTGCTGGCATATAAGGGCGAAAGCAAAACCCCTGTCATTCCGAGCGGCGTAACGGCTGTCGGGAAAAACGTTTTCAGAGACCGCGAAATCACCGGCGTGACCATTCCCGAAGGGGTTAAATACATCGGTCAATACGCATTTTGGGAGTGCAAAGAGCTTAAAAGCGTTTCCTTCCCAAAAACCCTTGAACAGATAGACGGCACCGCCTTTTCCGACTGTGAAAAGCTTGAAACGGTCAACTTTAACGAGGGGCTTAAGATTATCGGAGACAACGCATTTGCCGACTGTACGGCACTTACCTCGGCACTTCTTCCCGAGGGTTTAGAAGAGCTGGGCGAATGTGCATTTGAATATTGCGAAAACATTTCGCAGGTCAACATTCCCTCCTCCGTTGTAAAAGCCGATAATGTTTTTTACGACTCAAAATGGTATAATACCCTTCCCGAAGACTATGAGCTTTACTACGGAAGTGTTTTTCTCGGCATAATCGACAACGATTACAGCAACTATCCCGAGGAGCTGACCATCCGCCCCGGCACCAAAACGGTATATTTAGAATATGACTGCAACGGTCTTAAAAGGCTCAATCTTCCAGACGGGCTCGAGACGCTCATAATAAACGGCGGCGACGACCTGACCGAGCTTAATGTTCCCGAGAGCGTTAATTACATTGAGGTGAAAAAACTTTATAATCTCGTTTCGGCAAAGCTGCCGCAGACCTGTACCGTTGCCGACGCATCCTTTGCCTATCTCCCAAAACTCAAAACCGTCAATATCCCGAAGGGCAATCCTTATCTCAACGCCTTTGCCGGCTGCGACGCTCTTGAAAACATCACAATTCCCGACGATGTACTTGAGCTTGGTGCGATAGGCGGCGAAAATCTTCGCACCATAAATCTCGGTAACATCCGCGTACTGGGCGAAGGCGCTCTTTCCTCCTCGAACCTTTTGACCGAGGTCACCCTGCCCGACAGCCTTGTGGCCATTGAGGGCGCGGCATTTTCAGGCTGTACGGCTCTTAAAACTGTTAAGGGCGGAAAAAATGTCAAAACCCTCGGAAGCGGTGCATTTTCCGCCTGCGGCTCGCTTAATGACCTTGGCGAGCTCGAGCAGTCGGTCACCTGGACCGAGCACGATTCTTTAGCCGCCACAGGCTGGTATTACAATCAGCCCGACGGCCCGGTTTATTTCGGCAAGGTGGCATATTGCTATAAAGGCAAGGTGCCCGAAAACACCACCCTCGTTATAAAGGAAGGCACCGTGGCGGTGGCGGGAGCATACATTACCGACCAAATGGAAATGACACCCCACAACATGGCCAACTTTGAAACACCCGGTCTTGTGGGAGTCGTGCTTCCCGAAAGCTGCAGGCTCGTTGATTATTATGCATTCTGGGGCTGTGAAAAGCTGACATCAATCGACCTCGGCGGAGCGGTAATCATAGACACAATGGCCTTTAACAACCACGGCTGCAAGACAATAAATCTGCCCGACAGCGTGCGCTATATCGGCGACAACGCCTTTTCAAGCGGCGCTCTTGAGGCTGCTCATTTAAACAACGGACTTCGGTATCTCGAAAACGGCGCGTTCTTCACCTACGGCAAGGGCAAGGGCATGACCGTTCCCGAAAGCGTAACATTTATCGGCAGTCAGGCAATCGGCTATTATCCTCCCGATCCCGATAATCCTTTCGGCGGGATTTTAACCATTGACGGCTTTATCATAACCGGCGCAAAGGGAAGCGAGGCTGAAAGCTATGCGACCCTCAACGGATTTGCCTTCCGCGAAGGGGATGAAAGTGCCTGCACGAGCCATTCCTTTGTATCGGACACCCTCTCCCCCACCTGCGTTTCCGAAGGATATACCCTTAAGACCTGCACAATTTGCGGGTACACCGAAATAAGCGACAGAAAGGGCGCAACGGGACAGCACAAGGAGGTTTCCGACGCATCTCTTGAGGCCTCCTGCTGCTCCAAAGGTCACACCGGCGGAAGTCACTGCGCCTCCTGCGGCAAGGTCATGTCACAGGCAAGCTTTACTCCCGCTTTGGGCCACGACTGGGTCATTTCAAAGCTCGACGATCCCTCCTATGTGGGCTACGGCGTTTTCGATTATGTTCACTACTGCCGCCGCTGCGAGCTTAGAATATATGTTAATTCCGCCGCTCCCTCTTCTTATTACGGAGACGTTGACAACAACGGCAAAATCGAAGCCTCTGATGCACTTATGGCCCTTCAGGCATATGTAAAAACAAGAACCCTCACCGACGATCAATTTACAAGAGCCGATATTGATGCCGACGGCGCCATCACGGTCACCGACGCATTGTATATACTGCAGTTTTCGGTGGGACTAAGAACCTCATTCCCCGCCGACCAAATGTAATACAGAAACCAACATAAAAACAGACTTATAAAAACCGATCTTTCCGACCGGTCAAAGCTTCGCTTTTGAAAACTTGATTTTGCGGTTTTACTGTACAGCTTTACTTTGCGGTTTTTCTTTGACAATTCTACTTCAACAAATTCACTTTGACAGACTATAAAAACACAAAGTCCGATTTGCATTAAAGCAAATCGGGCTTTGTGTTTATTCCTATTGATTGTTTAATTTTAATCGGTTTTAATTCGTTTAATTTTTGCTTTGCTCAAATTCTTCGAAAAGCTTTTGGGTCCTTACCGTTTTGACCCTTCTGAACACAAAGGCCAGAATAAGCACAACCGCAACGACGGCAATGGCTATATAGGGTCCTTTGCCTATTTCCACCTTTTTAAGGTCGTTCCATCGCTCGTCCATAAGCGACTGTATATCCTCGGGAAGCCAGCGAAATTCCTCGTATTTATCGAGCAATTGCTCGGAGGGGTATACCAGCTCATCGTCCTTGTAATAGTATTCATCGCTGTGCTGTACAAGCTTGTTGGGGCTTGAATATCCGGTGTAATGGGCGTTGGCAAGGGCGGGAGCGTATGTGCACATAAAATCAATGTACCGCTCGGCGGCCAGCTTGTTTTTGGCCCCTTTGGGAATACAAAAGGCATCGCAGAACTTGTTGGCGTTTTGATTCTGCAGAGGTGCAAAGCGCAGGTCGATGCCCTCGGCGGTATCGCCCTCCATAATGAGAAAGTCTCCGCAATATGCAGGGGCAAGGGATGCCTCTCCGTTCTGCATTTTTTCAAAGCTTTCGTCGGTTACATAGGCCTGAACAAGGGGCTTTTGCCGCTCGAGATCCTCATATGCCTGCTCCCAGTCGTCGGGATTTGCCGAATTAAGGCTCTTTCCGTTTTTGGCCAGCGCCACGGCAAAGGTATCGCGGGGGTTGTTCATCATAAGTATCTTTCCGGCATATTTTTCGTCCCAAAGAATGTCGAAGGAGTTTACCTCATCGGTGACGACATTGGCGTCGTAAACAATGCCTACCGTGCCCCAGGTATATGTAACCGAGTATTCTCCCGTGGGATCATACTGCCACGAGCCGTCCTTAAACTGGTCGTCGATATTTTGGTAGTTTGGAATGTTTGAAAAATCAAGCTTTTCGAGCATTCCCTCTTTTATCATGCGGTTTATCATGTAATCGGAGGGCACCACAATATCATAATTGGCACCGCCGGCCGAAAGCTTGGCATACATGGCCTCGTTGTTTTCGTAAGTGGTGTATTGCACCTTTATTTCCTCGCCGTAGGTTTCCTTATAATACTGCTCAAAGGCGGCGTTGACGTTCATTGTGGTTTCCTCGTCGATATAGCTTCCGTCGCCGTCCTCGCCTTTGCCGTCGTCCATATAAACGCCCCAGTTGTAAACGTTGAGCACGGCGCCGCTGTAATTTACATCCTCGGCCGTTTCGTCATCCTCGTCATCGGCGGGAGTACAGGAACAAAGAGACAGACAAAACACTGTAAGCGCCGCAAAAAGGGCAAGAATTTTTTTAAAAGAGAGTGAGTTTTTCATACCTTCGCCCTCCCCGCCTTTTTTCTGTCCTTCTTTTCGTTGCGGGAGCTGTATATGTTAATGGCCACAAGAAGCACAAATACCGTAACGAAAAGCAGGGTTGCAAGGGCGTTCATACTCGGTCTGACCGGCTTTTTTGTCATGGAATATATGTGCAGCGGCAATGTCATAAAGGAAGAACCGCTTGTGAACACGCTGATGACAAAATCGTCTACCGAGAGGGTAAAGGCCATCATAAATCCGGTTATAATTCCCGAGCTTATGGATGGCAGAACCACCTTGAAAAATGCCGAAACCGGGGTACAGCCGAGATCTCTTGCCGCTTCGGAAAGGTGTGGATCTATCCGTCCCAGCACCGGCTGAACCGACAAAATAACATAAGGAATGTTAAAGGTGATGTGGGCAATAAGCAGCGTCCAGAATCCCAAAACATCAAGTCCCATAAGGGTGCCGGCAAACACAAACAGCAGAAGCATTGACACACCGGTCACTATGTCGGGATTCATCATAGGAATGTTGGTTATGAAATTTACCGCCTTTTGCTGCCACTTTTTCATATAGGATATTCCCACCGCCGCCGCCGTTCCGATAACGGTGGATATAACGGCCGAAAGTCCCGCAAGAAGCAGGGTGTTTTTTAAAGCCGACATGGTTTCCTCATCGGCAAAAAGAGAGGAATACCATTTAAACGAAAAGCCTGTAAAAACGCTGGTCGACGCGCCCTTGTTAAAGGAAAATACCACAAGCACGATTATGGGCGCATACATAAGCAAAAAGGCGATAAAGAGGTATACGTTTCCGAGAGTAAGACGTCTTTTTTTCATACCACGATCGCCTCCTCTTCTCCGTCGGAAAACCGATTCATAACAAGCATACACAAAATTATCATAACCATAAGCACCAGGGACATTGCCGCGCCGACATTATAGTCGTTTTCGTTGATGAATTTATATTCTATGCTGTCGCCGATAAGGGTGAGGGTTCCCCCAAGCTTTCGGGAAATATAGAAGGTGCTGACCGACGGGACAAATACCATGGTTATTCCCGAGATGACTCCCGGAAGGCTCATGGGCATTATGACCCTGCGGAATGTGGCAAATGCGCCCGCTCCCAGATCGTTTGAAGCCTCGATAAGGGGACGGTCGATCCTCGACATTACGGTATAGATGGGAAGCACCATATAGGGAATGAAATTGTAAACCATTCCGGCAATGACCGCGCCTCTTGTATTTATCATATGCACCGAGGGCAGGCCGAGAAGGTTTAAAAGGTGGTTGATAAGGCCTGTGTCCTCAAGGATTTTCATAAGGGCATAGGTCCTTAAAAGCAGATTTATCCACATGGGCAGCATTATCAGTATGAGCATAAACTTCTGCGTGCGGCTGCTCAGTTTGGTTATAAAATAGGCCAGCGGATAGGAAATGAGCAGGCAGATTACCGTTGCCACCGCACCCAGCCATATGGAAATGACGAATGTGTCGGCAAAGCCGGAAATAGCGGTTATGTTTGAAAAGGTAAAGCTGCCTGTTTCCGCGTCGGTAAAGGCGTAGTAAAACACCATGAGCAGCGGCACCACAATAAATATTTCCGCCCACACTATGTACGGCGCCGAAACAAGACGCTGGGTAAGAGTGCGTTTTCTTTTATTCATTTACCCCCGCACCTCCGTCGATCTCCTCTTGGTCAACCGCCTCGGGAGCCTCGTAGTCAGGATCGGAAATATGATCCATCTCATCGCTGAAGGAGCTGTAATCGCCGAACATTCCCGAATATTCGGACTTTTTCATTATATGAATGGCATCGGGATTGATGATAAGGCCGATGTTATCGCCGGTGTTTATGCAGGCGGTGGTCTGTATCATCCATTTAAAGCCGTTTATGTCGACGATGACTTCATAGTGCACGCCCTTAAAGGTGGAGTTTGTGACAATTCCCGAAAGCTGTCCTTTTTCGGGAGATGTGACAACCACGTCCTCGGGGCGGATGACTGCATCGATAGGCTCATTTTTGTCAAATCCGCCGTCGAGGCAATCGAACACCATACCGGCAAAGCGACATTTTTTATCTTCAAGCATAACGCCGTCTATGATGTTGCTCTCGCCGATAAAGTCGGCCACAAAAGCGTTTTTAGGCTCGTTATAAATGTCCTGGGGAGTGCCGATCTGCTGTATAATTCCCTGATCCATAACCACCACACGGTCGGACATCGAAAGAGCTTCTTCCTGGTCGTGGGTAACGAAAACAAAGGTTATGCCGAGGCTTTGCTGAATCTTTTTCAGCTCGACCTGCATATCCTTGCGAAGCTTAAGGTCCAAAGCGGCAAGCGGTTCGTCAAGAAGAAGCACTTTAGGCCTCGTGACCACCGCCCGGGCTATTGCCACACGCTGCTGCTGACCGCCCGAAAGGGCGCTTATTCGTCGCTTTTCGAAGCCTTTAAGATTGACAAGCTCAAGAGCCTCGTATACCCGCTCGAAAACTTCCCGCTCGGGAATTTTTCTGACCCGTAGGCCGAAAGCGATGTTTTCAAAAACGTTCAGATGTTCAAACAGGGCATACCTCTGAAAAATGGTACTGACCTGTCTTTTGTGGGGCGGGATTCCGTTGATCTGTTTGCCGTCAAAAAAGACCTTTCCGGATTCAGGTTCGACAAAACCGCCCAGCACGCGCAAGGTTGTAGTTTTACCGCAGCCTGAAGGCCCCAGCAAGGTCATAAATTCTCCGTCTTTGATTTTCAGCGAAATACCGTCGAGAATGGTTTCGTGATCGAAATTTACAGTTATACCATCAAGGTATATGATCTCCTCGGACATTTATGCATCCCTTTCCTTAAATCCAAAATATGCGACAAAAAATCGCGGTAAACCGCAAAGCCGAAACTTCGACAGATTACCACGATTAATATAGTATTTTTACACCCGAAAGTCAAGGATATTTTTAAATTTACAAAAATTATTTTTTTGTCCAGGTGGAAGGAGCTAACGTTATTATAAGCGGGAAAAGCTCAAGACGGCCGAGAAGCATGGCAATGGAAAGCACGATTTTGGAAACGGCCGAATAATCGGCGAAGTTTAAAACCGGTCCCACGGACCCGAGCCCGGGCCCGATGTTATTAAAGCAGGATGCCGCCGCGCTGAAGTTTGTCTCAATGTCAAAGTTCTTTTCAAAGCAAAGGATCAGGAAAATGCTCACAAAGCAAATGACATAAAGGGCAAGGTAGCATTCCACACCGCTGATTGTGCCCTCGTCGACATTTTTCCCTTCAAACCTAATTGTGGTGCGTGAACGGGGATGTATAAGACGGTGAAACTCCCGCTTTACAGCCTTTAAAAGCAATACTACTCGGGATATCTTGAATCCGCCGCCGGTCGATCCTGCGCAGGCGCCGAAAAACATCAGAATGAGCAGTATACCCTTTGAAAGCACCGGCCATGTGTTGAAATCGGCGGTGGCGTAGCCGGTGGTGGTGATTATCGAGGCGACCTGAAATGCCGAAAGCCGGATGCTTTGAGAGAGGCTGTTATATATGGGCATAATGTTGACGGTTATTATGGTTGCCGCTGCAAGGACAATTCCGAGATATGCCCACAGCTCCTCACTTTTCAGCACCGACTTAAACCGTCTTATAAGGCAGAGATAGAAGAGGTTGAAGTTTATGCCGAAAAGCAGCATAAAGATGGTTATTACCCACTGGCAATAGCTTGAATATCCGCCGATACTGTCGGCCTTTATTCCGAAACCGCCCGTTCCGGCCGTGCCGAAGGAATGGACAAGGCTGTCGAAAAGAGGCATACCGCCGCACAGCAAAAATATTACCTCGATAAAGGTCATAACCATATATATGAGGTAAAGTATCTTTGCCGTTTCCTTAATTTTGGGCACAAGCTTGCCCACAACAGGCCCCGGTACCTCGGCCCGCATAAGATGTATGGATCGGTCGGAAGAGGACGGAAGAATGGCCATAACAAAAACAAGCACGCCCATTCCGCCCAGCCAGTGTGTAAAGCTCCGCCAGAAAAGTATACCGTGGCTCAGTGCCTCAACGTCTCTGACAATTGACGATCCGGTGGTTGTGAATCCGCTGACCGTTTCAAAAAAAGCGTCGATATAATTGGGTATTTCTCCGCTTATAACAAAGGGAAGCGCTCCGATGCCCGACATTATTATCCATGCCAGCGCCACTGTGGCAAAACCCTCTTTTGCATAGATAACGTGGCTTTTAGGCCTTGAAAGCAGCAGTCCCAAGGCGCTTAAAACAATGGCTATGCCGATGGTTATGAGAAAGGCCTTCCACGAGCCTTCCCCATATATAAGTGAAACGCAAAGAGGAAGCATCATAACCGCCGCTTCCACTCCGATTAGTTGTCCGATGGTGTAAATAACCATCCGTCTGTTCATACTCCCTGACCTCTTTGCTCTTTATTGTTGCAGAGTCTTTGCCGACACAATGCCGTGCTAAAATAATGTTTTTTCATAAAACACCGAGCCGTCATTCCACAATGTCGGCAAGGGTGTTGAGACGCTTTGCCGCCGCAATAACAATGACCCTGTCTCCGGAAAGAATAACATCGTCGCCGGTAGGAACGATGGGGCGTCTGCCTCTGATTATTCCGCCGATGAGCAGATTTTTCCGAAGGTGTATATCCTTAAGAGGAATACCGAGATATTTAAACTCGTCACTGACCGAAAATTCGGCTGCCTCGGCCTTTCCGTCCATAACCTTATAAAGCGTATCCATGCAGCTTCCCACCGTATTTTTAAGGGCTCTGACATATCTGACCACAATGTCCGATACTATATCCTTGGGTGAAATGATGCTTTCAATTCCCAGATCCTCGGCAATGGGAGTAAACTCGTCGCGGTTGACCTTTGCAATGACCTTTTGCACCTTTTTGCCCAAAGCGAAATATGAAAGCAGAATGTTTTCCTCGTCGATTCCGGTGAGGGCCACAAAAGCATCCATAGAATCGATTCCCTCTTCAAGCAAAAGCTCCTGCTGGGCACCGTCGCCGTATATGACCGTCGCTCCGTGGAGATTGTCGGCCAGCATCTGTGCCTTTTCCTTTTGAAGTTCTATGATCTTGACCGAATGGCCTGCCGCAAGCAGCATTTTGGCCAGATAATAGGCTGATTTGCTTCCGCCCAGTATCATAACGTCCTTGGCCTGCTTTTTAAGCATTGCAATATTTTTAAGGAATTTTGTAATTTCGGCCGGTGCGCCCACAATACCTATACGGTCGCCGCTTTGAAGCTCAAAATTACCGTCGGGGACATAGACCTGTTCTCCCCTTTGGACAACGCAAATGAGTATCAGTGCCTTATACTTTGCCCTCAAATCGCAAAGTTTTACCCCTGCAAGACCCGAGTCGGCTTTAAGACGAAGCTCTATCATTTCAAAATATCTTCTCGAAAAGCTGTCCACCTTGACCGCCGAGGGCAGTTTTAAAATGTTGAACATTTCGTGGGCTGCCATCATCTCCGGATTCAGAGCCATTGAAAGACCCAGCTGCTGGCGCATAAAATCGAGATTTTCCCCGTTGTATTCGGGATTTCTTATGCGGGCTATGGTGTGCTCGGCACCCATTTTTCTGCCCATAAAGCAAGCCAGCATATTAAGCTCGTCCGAGCCGGTGGCCGCCACAAGCAGATCGGCCTTTTCCACCGAGGCTTCCCTCAGTGTTCTGCAATCGGCGCCGTTTCCGCAAACCCCGATGACATCATAGATGTTGGTGACTTCGGTTATAATGTCGGGATCGGTGTCCACAACCACCGCATCGTGCCCCTCGCTTACAAGGCTGGAGACCACCGATGTTCCGATTTTTCCGCAACCGATAACAACAATATTCATACTCGCAATTCCCTCTTGATTTTAAAAAATAAAATGTTTAAGACCCGCGCTTCATCGGACGGAAAAGCATTCACCTTTCGCCCCTGTATACTTCCGCAGATCAAAGCGTTTTGCCGTGCCCGGCAAGGGTCTCTCATCGGGCACAGCAGCCATTTCTTTCACAAAAATTCAGATCGTCAAGAAGCAACCCGTTACATCAGCATATTATACTACTTTTTTTGTGGTTATTATTCTAAAAGAGAAATTTATTTCGGAATATACAGTTTTCCCACCGCAAAATTCACAAGGCTTGACGGAAGCAAGCGCTCCGCAAGGCAAAAAAGCTTATATTTTGCTCCGACGGTATATATGTTTCTAATTCGTTTTTTAGACGCAATTTTAAATGTGATTTTTGCGATGCTTTCGGGAGACATTCCCTTTTGCTCATCCTTTTCCATAACCGCCACACTTTTTTTCACCGCTCCGCCGTATTGCTCGTTGCCCGCAAAAGAGCCTTCTCTTGCTGCGGTAAAGCCGGTTGCTGCGTCGCCGAACTGCAATGCACAGACCGACACGCCAAAGGCTTTAAGCTCGTTTCTCAAAGCATTTGATAACGAATTTACCGCCGCCTTTGAGGCCGAATAAAACCCCTGAAACGGGATGGAGAAAACGGCCGCGGCCGAGGAGGAAAAGATAATTCTCCCCTTTGCCTTTTTAACAAGCGGGAGGGCGTACTTAACGGTTAAAAAGGCGCCGAAGAAGTTAACGTCAAACTGCTTTTTGGCGTTGTCAAGCTCGGTAAATTCGGCCGCCCCGGAAATGCCGAAACCTGCGTTGCAGATAAGCACATCTATCCTGTCGGTCTGCCTTGAAATTTGCTCAAAGGCATTTTTGACCGATTGCTCGTCCGAAACATCGGCGGTTACGTGGACAATGCCGTCCTCATCTTTTCCGCGGCGGCTGAGTTCAAATACCCTGTACCCTTCACTGCGGAATTTTTTTGCGGCAGCCCGCCCGATGCCGTTTGAGCCGCCGGTTATGACCAGAGTTTTCATTTTATTATATCAAACTCCTTAAGTACCCTTTCGATAATATCGACCGCCTCGTCTATAAGCTGCTGCGTGTGGCTTGCCATAAGGCTGACCCGCAGCAGGCACTCGTTAGGCGACGTGGCGGGCGGCAGCACCGAGTTTACAAACACACCCTCGTCAAACAACCGCTTTGCCACCGTAAGCGTGGTCTCGGCGTCGCTTATGTATATGGGGATTATGGGGGTGGGGGCATCCTTTATGCGGATGCTTTTGGCTTTAAGTGCTTTGCGCATATATGTCGCAAGCTCGCTTAACCTTTCGGTGAGAGAGGGCTGTTCCTTTAATATGTCGAGAGCCTTTTCTGCCGCGGCACAGCAGGCCGGCGGCATAGACGCCGAAAAAATAAAGGGGCGGGAATTGTGCCGCACATATTCGCAAACGGTCTCGCTTGCGGCCATATATCCTCCAAGGGAAGCAAGGGACTTTGAAAATGTGCCCATAACTATATCGACCTTGCTTTCAAGACCGAAATGGGAGGCGGTTCCTCTTCCGCCCTTTCCCACAACTCCGAGGCCGTGGGCGTCGTCGACCATAAGGGCGGCGCCGTATTTTTCTTTAAGCTCGACAATCTCGGGAAGCTTTGCAATGTCTCCGCTCATGCTGAAAACGCCGTCGGTGACGATAAGCGCTCCCGCTCCCTGCGGCACCTTTTTAAGGGCGTTTTCGAGAGAATCCATATCGGCGTGCTTGAATCTTAACATTGTGCCGTATGAAAGACGGCAGCCGTCGTAAATGCTGGCGTGGTTCTCCTTATCGCAAATGACGAAATCATTCTTTCCGACAATCGCACTGATTATTCCGAGGTTAGACTGAAATCCGGTGGAAAAGGTCATTGCATCCTCATATCCGAGAAAATCCGCCAGCTTTCTTTCAAGCTCAAGATGAAGATTTAAGGTTCCGTTTAAAAATCTTGAGCCGGAACAGCCGGTGCCGTATTCTTCTGTTGCGTTTATTGCTGCTTTTTTTACCTCCTCGTTGACCGTCAGCCCGAGGTAGTTGTTGGAGCCGAGCATAATTTTACGCTTGCCCTCCATAATGACCTCGGTATCCTGTTTTGATTGCAGCTCGTGGAAATAGGGGTATATCCCCTTTTCTTTCGCGTCACGGGCTACCGTGTAGTTTTCGCACTTTGCGAAGATGGATGGTGTCATATATATCACTCCTGTTTTTTCGACCGCATTAAGAGTATGTCGGCCGTTATACAAAAACCTCCGGCAAAGAAATTTGCACCGTTGGAGGTATTGTTTACTTAGTTTAAAAAGCAGAAGGCATGTGTGACAGATTGCGAAAGCGCCCGATTTATCGGTCAATCGTCTCGCCCTAAGAACATTCTGCGGGCTTTGCCGAAGACCCCGATTTTTGTCGGTTCAAAATTACAGCGCGTTCGCACAAGGTTACTATAACAAATATATCGCCGTATTTCAAGAATAATAATTGTATTTTTGATTTTTGTATTGTATAATGAAGAAAATATCGGCTGAGCCGACACTCCAAGGAGGGCTTATATGAAAAAGAGCACCAAAATAACCATAATCAGCTGCGTGGCCGTTTTGCTTGCGGCGGGCATTACTATGGGCATTATTTCGCTCAAAGGCAAAAAGACAGAACCCGATGACGGCTCCTCGATTTCTCAGTCCCTTCCCGACAAAGGAGACAATAGTGGCGGACAAAAGCTTGTTTCCCCTGTTTCTCAGGATGACAATACCGTTTCCGACAATGCCGTTTCGGACGGTGAGAACAACCAAGCCGGCAGCAAAACAATAACCGACACTTCTGCTTTTCAGAACATTGCCGATGCGGCCGCCTGCTTTTATTACCTCGATTTCGTTTCGACCGACGCCATTTCCGACCGGGATTGTCTCGATGCTCTCGAGGCCATAACCATAGAGCAGGATGTCAGCGGAAGTCAGCGTTTTTTTCCGGTAACGAGAGGTGACAATATGACCAACACCATACCCGTCTCGATGGCGCAGCAGCTTATTTACGAGCTTTTCGGCAAGGAAAACACTTCAATGCTCGACAAGCTTTCTTCCGACGGACAGAGCGTTCGGTTTATGCTTGCCGGCGGTATGGGAGCGCCCACCGCCACCATTAAATCGGCCGAAAAAATAAGCAACGATCAAACCAAGCTGCTGATCAAATTTTATCAGGAAAATGCCGGCGGAGAGGTGACTGTCAACCAAACCGCATATATGACGGTGGAAACAACGGGCGGGCAATATTTTAATTACCGCGTAGTCAGCCTCACAAAGCTTAACGGCTGATTTTGAATCAAGGGTCGGCTTTCCGATCGCCTGCAGCTATCCCATCGAAAAAACACAAACGCAAGACATCCGCAGATCGGTTAGCATCACCGCAGCACACCGCGGCGGCGTTACCTTGCATTATCGCTGCATCAGCACTGTGTTACCTGTACGTTAGCACCGCATTATCATTGCATTGCCACTACGTTAGAATCGCGTTACCTCATATAAAAAAACCGGAAGGATGCATTTCCCCTCCGGTTTATTTTTTGAAATTATATTTTTCTGTCTTTTCTCAGGCGGGCGGATTTTCGGCTGCAAGCTTTTGCAGAAGCTTTTCGGCCTTTTCTTTAAGGTCATTGACATTCTTGTTTTTTTCGACCATTGTACCGTTGACTTTCCTTATACAGAAATACAGATTCTCCGGAAGTCCGCTGTCGGCAAGGCTTTGCTGCAGGCTGCTTCCCTTCCAGTTCCACGCCGTTCCGTTTTTATCGGGACAAAAATCGTAGCTTTCAAAAACCTCGGTGGAATTGTCCGAAAGGTAGTCGTATCCGTGCTCGTCGACAATATAAAGCACATACTCAGCGGTGGCAAGGGCCGACAGAAGCTTTTCCGAATTGGTTACCGAGTAATTGACTCCGGCCAGATTGTTGCTGTTATAGGAAACATTGTTGACCCGATAAAGTACCTCGCCGTTGCCGTTATAATCCTCGATATATCCGCCAAGCTTGTCCGAAAGGTCGTTTGCCGCATTGTCAAGAAGGTTCTGATTGACATAGAGCAGCGCCTTATCGTCGGGCTGCTCCTTTGTTGAACATTGAACAAGACAAACGAGACCGGTAATTATAAAAAAAACTATGATGACGGTGTGCCATTTATAGTGATACCAAAAGTTTTCGATTTTTTGCTTGAAGGTCATTTTTTCGCCGCCTTTTCTCAGGGTGCCGGTTGCCAAACGGTTAATGTATTCAGTGCCGCCGGTCTATGGTTTGCGACAATTATAACACACCTATGCCGTCTGTTCAAGCCGTTCTGCCTATAATGTGCCTTTATTGCTCTACCGATCTTAAAAAGCTTCATACCGTTGCCTCCTTCGGTGTTTTAAGGGGAGATCTTCCGTTTCTGGTGATTATCAAAAACGCAACAACGCAAACAACCGATGACACAAGAGAGCCTGCCGACGACGCAAACCCCATGGGAAGCAGTGTATCTGCGAAAAATCGTGATGCAAGGAAGGCCCCGGGAACCCTGACCGTTATAATGGAGATGATGTTATGAAGGAAGGAAAGCTCCGACCGTCCGCAGGCACAGAAATATCCGCTGAAGCTGAACTGTATGCTTCCGATGCAGCTGTCCCACACATATCCGCGATAGTATTGTCCGCCGGCCGTTATGACTCCCGCGTCGGAAGTGAAAAGCGACACAATAGGCTCGGCAAAAAACTGCACCGCCACTGCCGCAACGATACCTATACCGGTTGCCATCATAATGGCATATTTAAGGGTGGCATTGGCGCGCTCGGGCTTTTTGGCGCCGAAATTCTGGGCGCATATGGCCGAAACGGTGGAAAGCATGGAGGAAGGCACCAAGAACATAAAGCTCATTATTTTTTCGACAATTCCCACCGCCGCCGCATCGGTAAGGCCGCGCCTGTTGGCGATGACCGTAACCACCATAAAGGCAACCTGGATAAATCCGTCCTGCAGCGTCACCGGCACGCCTATGCGAAGTATTTCTCCCATAACCTCCCTATCGGGGCGAAAATGCGCTCTTTTGATGGGCAGATCGGTTTTCTTTTTCAGAATAAATATAAGGGAAATTACAACGCTTATGCCCTGGGAAAGGGTGGTGCCCAGTGCCGCTCCCACAGGTCCCATTTTAAGGGCGCCCATAAAGAAATAATCAAGTCCGATGTTTGCGGCGCAGGCCACGGCCACAAAATACATAGGGCTTTTAGAATCACCTATTCCCCGATATATGGCAGCGATTATGTTATATGCCGTTATAAAGGGAATGCCGAGGAAACAGACCTTAAGGTATTTTATCGTGCCGTCAACCGCCTGCTCGGGTGTTTGCACCAGCGAGACGATACCTCCGCTTAAGAAAAACAGCAAGAGTGTAAGAACAACCGACAAACCCATAAACAGCGTAAAGGTATTGCCTATACCCTTGGCGGATTTTTCGCGGTCTCCCGCTCCTACCGCCCGTCCGATGGTCACGGTAGTTCCCATGGCAAGTCCCACTATCATAACGGTCAGCATATGCATTATCTGCGATCCTACCGACACCGCCGTGGTGGAGGCAACGCCTTCATACTGCCCGATTATAAACAGATCGGCCATACCGTATAAAGTTTGCAGAAAATATGAAAGAAGAAACGGCAGCGAAAACGAAACCACATTTTTTAAAACACTGCCGGTGGTCAGATTTTTTTCCATTAACGATCTCTCTTTCCTTTTAAACGGGTTTTTACCGCAACCATAAAACGCTAATTTCTTGAACCGTACACATTTTTGAGGAGCATCACAGCAGGCTGTGTGTATTTAGTTACTGCGGCCCTCCGCCCGGTCCTAACAGGGCAATGAGAGCATTTTCTGCCGATTAAAGCAACGGAATTTCTACAGGCCGTCTTTTGTTTGAATCTATTATAAACTCTACAACGGTTGTAGTGTCAAGAATTTTTTAAAATTTATTTTTATTTTATTGTTTTTAGGGAGTTATAATATAAAAAAGGCAACAGAAAATTACTGCCGCAATAAAAAAGGAGAGAAAAAGTATGTGCACCGCCGCCACACTGAAAACACGCGATTTTTACATGGGAAGGACCCTTGATTATGAATTTTCCTTCGGTGAGGAAATAACGGTCGTACCAAGAAATTTTGTTTTTAATTTCAAAAGCGAAAAATGCGAAAGTCACTATGCCATAATAGGAATGGCTCACATTGCAAACGGATTTCCCCTATTTTACGATGCCGCAAACGAAAAGGGGCTGTGTATGGCGGGGCTGAATTTCGTGGGAAATGCCGAGTACGCAGAGCCTATAAAAGGAACGACAAATGTGGCTCAGTACGAATACATTCCCTTTGTGCTCTCCCGCTGCCAAAATGTCACTGAGGCAAAGGAGCTTTTGCAGAAAATTAACCTGACCAAAGAGCCTTTTTCGGAAAAGCTTCCGACGGCGCAGCTGCACTGGATGATCGCCGATAAGGACCATGCGATCGTGGTCGAATACACCCATAGCGGCCTTGGAATTTACGACGATCCCGCAGGAGTGTTGACCAACAATCCTCCCTTCCCCGAACAGCTTTTCGGCCTTAACAACTTTATGTCCCTTTCGCCAAACGAGCCTGAAAACCGCTTTTCAGAGCGCCTTCCACTTAAGCGTTACAGCCGAGGGATGGGAGCAATAGGTCTGCCGGGGGATTTGTCCTCAAGCTCAAGATTTGTGCGGGCGGCATTTACAAGGGCAAATTCCGTATCGGGCCAAGGCGAAAAGGAAAGCGTGGGGCAGTTTTTCCACATCCTCGGAACGGTGGAGCAGGTAAACGGCTGCTGCCGCCTTGAAAACGGCAAATGTGAGATGACTATATACACCTCCTGCATAAACGCCCAAAAAGGAATATATTATTTCACAACCTACGAAAACCGCAGCATCAGGGCGGTGGATATGCACCGGGAAAATCTCGACAAAAGTGAGCTTTCCCGTTTTCCCATAAACGGAGAACAACAGATAACCTTTTGCAATTGATTTAAGGAAAGCTTAAATTTCCAAAAAGGAAAAAACAAATTACCGAAAAAATATAAAAATCCGCCCGACGGCAAGAGGAAAATATCCGACTGCCGCCGAGCGGTTTTGTTATTGATATTGGTTTTTGCTAAGCAACAGACGGTCGAACACCGCACGCCTTAAAAATGTTAAATTCCCCTTTTTTATCGTTTCGCCACTTGAAATACGCCGGTATATCGGTGTGACAAAACTTCAAAAACAAAAAAATTTCCTATTTTTAAGGTCGAAGAGTTTCTGCCGTTCATTTTTCTGCGCGGGGAAGCGTGAAATCGGCCATAAGGCCGGCGCCTATGGTTACCCTAAACCTCGGCAAATTCGACTGTGGTGCCGTGCTCATTCAAAAGCTTTACAAGATCGGCGGTCTTGATCCATACCGTTGCGGTGTTGTCGTTGGGATGAATGCCCATCATATTATCTTCAAACTGACTGTCGAGGAAAAAATGCACCCTGCACTGCTCGTCGCTTAAAAGTCCGAAGGGAGAAACCGATCCGGGAGTCAGCTTTAAAATATCCATCAGATCATCGGCCGACGCAAAGGAAAGATTTCTCAGCCCGTGCTTTTTCCGAAAATCCTTTAAATCCACCCGCTTCTCTCCCCTAACGGTTATGAGATAGTAGTTGCGCTTTTTATCGTCCCTGACAAAGAGATTTTTGGCGTCCCACTCAGGGTAAGGAAGTTCGACCTTGTCAAGCTCATCCATGCTGAAAACCGCCCTGTGCTCGGTCACCTCGTAATTTATACCGTGCTCATCGAGAAATTTATAGATTTGCTGTTTATCCACCTTACATCACCTTTTTATCTGTAAAAAAACGGGCAACCCCTTTTTGAGATTGCCCGCTGTTTTTGTATTTTTGCCGAAATTTTTAATGAAATTTTTCTTTTTCGGCAAATAGTCCGCCAATCAATACGGCTTAGCACCGACCGGCAAAGAAGCGCGTCTTCTCTTTGATTTGCATGGGTGCATTATACATCAACAATCCAAAGAAATCAAGCAATATCACCGCTGCGCTTTTTCTTTCTGCTTACACCTGTTATACCGATACCGGCTCCTCCGCCGATAAACAGCAGTGCGATCAACAACACGAGATTGCTGTTATCTCCGGTTTTGGGAGGCTTTTGATCGTCGGGCAGTTTTGCCGTTACGGTGTCGGCTTTGGTTATTTCTTTGTCCGCCGCAGAATCGCTGTAATACTTGTTACAATCCTCGCAATACCAGTATTCGATGTTGCCATCCGCACCTTTTGCTGCTTTTTCAGGGACGTGTACAAGGTTTGGATGGTTCTTTGTATCAAGCTCGCCGTAGGCTTTTCCGCAGATTCCGCAGATCGCTTTATCCTTACAGGTTGCTTTTCCGCCGATGTGATCGGACAATACATTTCCGCAGATATCGCAGATGTGGTCGTTGTCGGCGTCGATGCATTCACTAAGCGTTGCACCGCAGTAGTCACATTTATGGTCTTTATTATCGTCTGCGCATTCGCTGAGCGCTTCACCGCAGTAGTCGCACTTATGATCTTTGTTTTCATCCGCACACTCGCTGAGCGTCGCTCCGCAGTAATCGCACTTGTGATCTTTGTTTTCGTCTGCACATTCACTGAGCGTTGCACCGCAGTAATCGCACTTGTGATCCTTGTTTTCGTCTGCGCATTCGCTAAGCGTCGCTCCGCAGTAATCGCACTTGTGATCCTTGTTTTCGTCTGCGCATTCGCTAAGCGTTACACCACAGTAATCGCACTTGTGATCTTTGTTTTCATCCGCACACTCGCTGAGCGTTTCATTGCAGTAATCACAGATGTGGTTTTTGTCGGTGTCCACATGATCGGATATTGTCTCGTTGCAGTAGTCGCAGATGTGGTTTTTATCAGTGTCGGTATGCTCCGAAAGGGTTACATCACACACATCACACTTGTGGTTTTTATCCTCATCGGTACAATTATCCGTTTCGGCGTCTGTACAGTCGTCTGCCGTGCATTGGCGGGTGTGTGTGCCGTCGCCGTTTGATGTCCATTCGCCAAAGGTATGCCCGTCGTTGACCGTTACGGTCATTTCGGCGGTGTTGCCCGCCTTGTCGGTAACAACGATTGTCTGCCGTCCTTCGGCCGGATAAATCACAAAGCTGCCCTGCTCGTCAAGCATGACCCTCTCTCTGTTTACCGTGACGGTATATAAATATTTCTCGGTTACGGTGACAGTCTGCTTCCGGCAATAGGTCTTGCCGTCCTCAACGCCGTCGATCACGGGGGCGGTACCGTCAAGCACCATGCCCTCCGAACTGATGTATCGTCCGTTCCCTGCAGTGTCGCTAAGCATTACATATATGATATATTCGTTATCTGGATCGATGTTGAAGGAGCCGGTATATTCGGTGAACATCGCGTCTGCAAGCTCGAGTGCTGTCATTTCCCGATCGGCAAGCAAATATCTGACCTTGACCTGCTCGCCGCCGTTGTCGGCTGCATTGATTGTAACGGTCTGAGTTTCCTTAAAGAACAGTCCGAAAGTAATGTTATTGAGCAGCTGATTCCATCTGTTTGTGCCGATAACGATCTCGCCTGTGGGACTTTCGACATCCCGCCACCTGGCCTTCAGGATAATGCTCGTTACGCTGTCGTTTTCGGCAATATCGGCATAAAGGGTTTCGTCGTTAACGGTTATACCGTTGTATGTCCATCCGATAAATTCATAGCCGTTTCTTGTGGGATTGTCTATTCCCTCAAGCGCCTTGTCGGTCCACTTAACATTTGTTTTGTCGGCGATTTCACTGCCGCCGGCAGTGTCGAAGATGATCGTGTACCGATTGATTTCCCACTGCGCCGTGACAGTCATATT
>ERZ857629.1785-NODE-1785-length-22023-cov-11.058130_pt1 | contig 22023 bp, 19 predicted proteins | sample MGYA00519700_ERZ857629 | MGnify/ENA primary metagenome ERZ857629 (study PRJEB31778, sample SAMEA3449351) | human gut metagenome | biome: human gut; feature: human-associated habitat; material: faeces | place: United Kingdom | collected 2010/2012 ...
GCTTCACGCCGCCGTTTTCCAGCGGCAGCGCCACGCAGCACTCCGGCTCCAGAAACGCGTGCTCCGTCCACGGGGTGGAAAACTGCTCGTGCAGGACATATTTGGAATTTTTGATGGCCTCGTCCGCGCTGCCGCGGGCGATGTGCTTTTCCGCCTGCACGTTGCTCGCGTCGTGCTCGAATACGAGCGGCGCATCCGCCGCCAGCGCCTCCTCGGGGCTGAATACGGCGGGCAGGACCTCATATTCGACCTTGACGAGCTTTTTCGCCTGCTCCAGCGTCTCGCGGTCGCGCGCGCAGACGAGGGCGACCGCGTCGCCGAGATACTGCGTCACCTGACCGACGGGGATCATCGTGGGCTGGTCCTTTTTGATGTGGCCGACGTTCAGCTTGCCCGGCACATCCTCCGCCGTCAGCACACATACGACGCCCGGCAGCGCCTCGGCCTCGCTCTTGTCGATCGAGAGCACGCGGGCGCGCGGATACTGGCTGCGCACGGCGCTGCCGTAGCACATGCCGTCTACATACACATCGTCGGGATACTGGCCGCAGCCCAGCACCTTTTCCGCAACGTCGATACGGTGCACGCGCTGACCGACCTGATAGCCGTCCGCGCTGGGCGCGGGGATCTTCCCCTCGCGCAAAAGCTTGGCCGCCAGCAGGATGCCGTCGATGATCTTCACATAGCCCGTGCAGCGGCAGATATTGTTGCGGATGGCAAAGGCCGCCTCCTCGCGCGTGGGATCGGGGTTCTGATCCAAAAGCCCCTTGGCCGAGATCACCATGCCCGGGATGCAGAAGCCGCACTGCACCGCCCCCGCCTCGCCGAAAGCATAGGTGAAGACCTCCTTTTCAAAGTCGGAAAGTCCCTCCACCGTGACGATGCTCTTTCCCTCAAGCTTGTCCGTCTGCGGGATGCAGGCCTTGGTGGGCTTGCCGTCGATGAGCACATGGCAGGTGCCGCACGCGCCCTCGCTGCACCCGTCCTTCACGCTCAGCAGCCGCAGCTCATCGCGCAGGAAGCGGATGAGCTTTTGATTCTTTTCGACCGTGACCGGTTTTCCGTTGACAACAAATGAAGCCATTGCGGACCTCCCGTTATGAGAATTACAATTATTTTGGTCAGCTAATTATTTTTTATTGTATCACATGTACAACCACGACGCAACCAGAAATCCTTTCCCCGCTATTCTATTTTCGGTATCACGCCCATCTTGACAGCAGCGGTCTTTTGCGCTAAGATAGGGCCGTAACTGCAAGGGGCGCTGGCGCAAGCCGGCTGTGATGCGGCGTATCGCCGTCGCTGTCCCTCAGACCTGATCCGGATAATGCCGGCGTAGGGATGCAAAGCACTCGCACCGTTCACTTTGCACCGCGACGCCCTCGCCGCGGTGTTTTTTTGCGCCGCGGCGCGGACAGGGATCACTTTTTTGGAGGTATATCCCATGAGCAGCACCACTTCTTCCCGCACGTCCACGCGCCGTCTCGCCGAAGGCGGCATCTGCATCGCCCTCGCGCTCGTCCTGAGCTACATCAAGATCCCCATCGGCCTGTCGTTCGGCGGCTTCGGCGGCTCGATCAACCTTGTGATGATCCCGCTGATCCTCTATGCCGTGCGCTGGGGCGCGCCCTGGGGCATCCTCGCCGGTCTCGCGTTCGGCACGCTCAAGTATTTCTTCGCCGAGGGCACGGCCATCAACTGGGTGTCCATCATCTTCGACTATTCCATCGCCTACGCCGCCGTCGGTCTTGCCGGTCTTCTGCGCGCCAGGGGCGGAAACTACGGCAAGCTCCCGCTCTCCGCACTCATCGGCTGCGTCGGCCGCTTTGTCATCCACTTCATCTCCGGCGTGACAGTCTACGCACAGTATATGCCCGAGGAATTCATGGGCCTGACCATGACCTCTCCCGTGTTCTACTCCGTGCTGTATAACGGCACCTATATGCTGCCGAACTCCATTCTCGCCATCGTCCTCTGCGCGCTGCTCATCAAGCCGTCGGAAAAGCTGCCGAAGGCGGAATAACGCACAAGCGAGCAAATCGCAAAGCGGTGCGGCCTTGAGCCCTGACGCCAATGGGCGCGGCGTGGCAAATCATAAAGGAGAGAAAAATGGTCATCGGGATCATCGGCGAAAGCCGTACGGGAAAATTCTCTCTTGCAGATGTGATCGCTTTGCACAGCGTATTGGCGGAGAGCTTCCCGCGCCCATCGCGGCTATGCTGGGAAGAAAGGACAGCTGTTTCGATCCAGAGAAGCGCGATATTCATTCGGTGTCCTGCCAATACGATCCGGACGCGGTTTGCGAAGCGCTCCAACGCAGCGTCAATTCTCTGTAACAGCAGCAAAGGTTTCTGAAACGATAGTCAGGATCGCCCGTATAACGGGTGGCTTGCACCGCTTCTATTAAGATGCTTTTGCCGGAAAAGCCTTGAAGGCTCTCAATTCTTTTACTATCGCACTAATGCCCTGCAGCCAATCTTATTGGCTGCAGGGTTCATTTTTTACGGCTCTCAGAGCCGTGCCAACTGCTCTATGTTTTTCACTATGAGCTTTTCTATAGCATATTTTCCTGCTGCCTGTCGTCTTTCGCCTGCTTCGTTTTCTATTCATATGCGAACCGTTTCACCGCGCCTTTAGACTCGGCCCGTCTTAAACTCTTACAGGCACGGCCTGCGCAAGCCATCCGTTTCACAAGCGGTCTTGCTCCGACGCGTCTCTGCTGCGGCGTTTTTATCAGAATAAGCCATCTCTTCTCCCCACAGTCTGCACGTTCGCCTTTGTCCGCCATCATTTTATCAAATTATCCCCTCCGCATTTTGTACAAAATGCAAGTTTTTCCGCAACGTGATTCAAATTTGGCGTATACCTATTGACTTCTCTGATAAGGCGTTGTATGATGAGCACAGTTAATGACTAAGTAGACTAAATTATTTGCTAATTTTGTTCGTTACTAACAACTCATTTTTCCAATATATGGTATTTTGCCCAAAAAATTTGTTTTATGTTAGCGACTAATAGTACATAGAGAGTGTGGTTACATGGCAGAAACGTCGCAGATCAGCAAGGTGCGCCTCTACGAGCAGGTTTTAGAAGAGATCTACGGCTATATCGAGCGCGGCGATTGGGCTCCCGGCTGCAAAATCCCGTCGGAAAAGGAGCTTAAGAAACAGCTCGGTGTGGGAACCGCCGTCCTGAGAGAAACCTTCCGCATCCTTGAGACCAAGAACATCATCGAGAGCCGTCAGGGACAGGGGCGCTTTCTGCGCAATGTCCGTCCGGAGCTCATCCTTGACGGGACTATCCCGCAGCGGGCGCTGACCAAGTCCTCCCTGCTCGACGTACTGGATATCCGCATCAGTCTGGAGCTTTCCTCTGTTGAGGCGGTCATCACCCGTGGAAGCGACGAGCAGATCGCCGCGCTGGAAAGCGTTGTCAAGCGGCAGGCCGAAGGTACGCCCATCAAGCCGGAAGATTCCTTTGAAGCCTGCGTGGCAAAGATTACCGGAAACTCCATCCTGACGTCGATGATCATCCATATGCTCACTCTGACGCAGGAACTTGAGCAGAAGAATTACCTTGGATACGAAAAGTGGCGGGAGCTGAACAACGAGCACGAGCTTATCCTGCGCGCACTGCGCAGCCACGATTTGATTGCCGCGCGCGCCGCAGTGTACCGCCATATATACGGGATCAAAGAAAAGCTGACGGAACGAAACACAGACACATTCGTTCAGAAAGACTAAGTGGATCACTCTTATGCCCAACCGTTGGTTGCTATGTCCCTACTGCCGCAGCAAGACCCGCGTGCAGACGAGGGACGATACGATCATGATGCATTTCCCACTGTTCTGCCCAAAGTGCAGGCGCGAGAGCATCGTCACCGTAAAAAACGGAAAAATCATCCTCATTGAAGAGCCAGACGCAGCAGCGCAGAGCCGATAACTCCCCAGAGTTGTCGCGCCCTGCGCTGTTCCTTTTATTTTATGCTGCCAAAACAATGATAAAGAGGAGTCGCTATGGAAGAACTGTTACAAGTAAAAGATCTGAACGTAGTTTATAAAAGCGAGGAGGGCGTTGCGCACGCGGTAAACGGGATCACCTTTTCCATTGAAGCCAAGCAGACGCTCGGCTTTGTGGGCGAAACCGGCGCAGGAAAGACCACCACGGGACTGTCCATCATGCGTCTTCTGCCCGCCAAGGTCGGAGAGGTGCAAAGCGGCGAGATCCTCTATAAAGGCGAGGATCTGCTGAAAATACCGGAGGTCAAAATGCGCAAGCTGCGCGGAGACCGCATCGCCATGATCTTTCAGGATCCCATCTCCGTGCTCAACCCCGTGCTGACGATCGAAAAGCAGATCAAGGAGGTTCTCGAGGTCCACGACGATCACTCCGACACCGACCTTGACAACAGGGTGGATCACCTGCTCAAGCTCGTTGGCATCCAGCCGGGAAGAAAAAAGGATTACCCGCACCAGTTTTCCGGCGGCATGAAACAGCGCATCGTCATCGCGATGGCACTGGCCTGCAACCCGGAGCTCATCATCGCCGACGAACCCACCACCGCGCTGGACGTCACCATTCAGGCGCAGGTGCTCGACCTGATCGGCGAACTGAAGGAGCGGCTCGGGACCTCGATGATGATTATCACGCACGATCTCGGCATTGTCGCTGAAATCTGCGACACCGTTGCCATCGTATATGCGGGTGAGATCGTTGAGCAAGGCACTGTGCAGGACATTTTCAACGGGAAGAACCACCATCCGTACACCGTCGGTCTTTTCGGGGCGATCCCCGATATCAAGTCGAACGCCCGGCGTCTCAGTCCCATTGACGGCGCCATGCCAGACCCGCTGGAGCTGCCCACAGGCTGCAAATTCCATCCGCGCTGCAGCCACTGCATGGATATCTGCAAGTCTGAGCAGCCGCCTGTCAGCCGCTTCGGGACCCAGCAGATCGCCTGCCACCTGTATCATAGTGAGGAGGAATAAGGATGCCGATTCTGGAAACGAAAAACCTCAAAAAGTACTATAAGGTAAAAGACGGGCTGCTGCACGCCGTTGACGGTGTGAGCATCAGCATCGAGAAGGGGCAGACGCTCGGCGTGGTGGGCGAATCCGGATGCGGAAAATCCACCTTTGGGCGCGTCGTCCTCGGGCTTGAAAAGCCCACCGGCGGCGATGTGCTTTTTGACGGGAAAAGCATCACTCACTGCTCCCGTTCCGAAATGAAGCGGCTCCGCCCCAATATGCAGATCATCTTTCAGGACCCCATGTACAGTCTGGATTCCCGCATTCAGGTCGCGGATCTCATTGCAGAGCCGCTTCTGATCAATAAGGTCTATTCCAGCAAGGCGGACGTGCACAAGCGGGTCCAGCAGCTGATGGATATGGCCGGCCTCTCCCAGCGCTTTGCCACCATGTACCCCAATGAGCTCGACGGCGGCCGCCGCCAGCGCATCTGCGTGGCCCGCGCGCTGGCGCTCAACCCCAAGCTCGTCATCTGCGACGAGCCGGTATCCGCGCTGGATGTTTCCATACAGGCGCAGATCCTCAACCTTCTGATGGATCTGCAGGACGAATTTGACCTGACCTACATCTTCATCACGCACAACCTTGCCGTCGTCAAGCATATCTCCACAAACATCGCCGTGATGTACCTCGGCCAGTGCATCGAGCTCGCTCCTTCGCAGGAAATCTTTGACCATCCCTTACACCCTTACACCAAAGCGCTGTTGGCCGCCATCCCCATCCCACGGCTTATGGAGAAGAAGGAGCGCGTCTCCATCAGCGGCGAGATCTCCAACCCCATCAACCCGAACCCCGGCTGCCGCTTCGCTCCCCGCTGCCCTTATGCCAGCGATGAGTGCAGGTGTGCGGATATTCCCCTCACAGAAGTAAGCAAGGGCCACTACGTCGCCTGCCGTCTTGCCGCGCAACACAACGGATGAACTAACAAATCAATGCAATGGAGGAAATAACATGTCCAGACAAGAAACACTGATCCACTCCAAAAACACCATCGACCGCAGCCTTGCCGCTCTTAAGGAGTTTGTTGCACAGCCCAGCATAAGCTGCGAGGGCAAAGGTATGCAGGAGGCCGCCGAGATCATTCTCCGTCACCTTAAGGAGCTCGGCTGCAAGGAAGCGGAGCTGATCGAAACGCCGGGCTATCCCGGCGTGTGGGGCTACTATGATGCAGGCGCGCCCAAAACGCTGGCTGTTTACGGCTATTTTGACAGCAACAGCGTCGGTCAGGGCTGGACGGTCGATCCGTTTGGCGCAGAGCTCGGCCCCAGAGATGGTCTCAAGGAAGTACTCTTTGCCCGCGGCATCCGCAACAAGGGTCCCATCCTCAGCTTCATCAACGCGATGAAGAAAATCGTTGAAACAGACGGTACACTTCCCATCAACATTATGTTCCTCATCGAAGGCGAGGAGTTCCTCTCCAGCCGCAACGTTCCTTTCATGATCGAAAAATACAGAGACCGCCTTTCCAAAGCCAATTACGGTCTCTGCCCCGAGGCGGGCGTCACCGCCGCCGGTGTTCCCATCGTCACGCTGGGCAACAAGGGCTTCATCCATCTCGACATGAAGGTCAGCGGCGAAAAATGGGGCCGCGGCCCGCAGGGATCCTTTGTCCACGGCTCTACGCAGTGCGTTGTTGACAGCCCCGTTTGGCGGCTGGTGCAGGTGCTCTCTACCATGTTTGACCCCGACACGCAGGAGATCACCATCGACGGCTTCGGCGAAGGGCTCGCCGAGCCGACCGAGGCTGAGCTGAAGCTCATCGATGAACTGCTCGAGCAGTTCAAGGGCCAGCCCCTGCAGGATGTTCTTCCCTACATCTCCGGCCAGCCCGGCAAGGTCGAGAAATTCGTACTTGACCTCAACGGCAAGGAGCTGCTCAAGCGTTACCTCTTCCATCCCTCTTTCAACATCAACGGCCTGCGCGCCGGCTATACCGGCCCGGGCACTCCGCTGTTCACGCTGCCAACGGAAGCCTATGCGCGCTTCGATATCCGCCTGCCTCGCAACATGACGGTCGCGCAGACGCTCGACGCCATTCGCAAGCATCTGGATTCTCACGGCTTCAACGACGTTGAGCTGATCGTGATGGGCGGCTACGGCTCCACCAGCAGCGATATGGAAGACGACTTCGTTCAGGCCGCGCTCGCCGCGCTCAAGGACAGCCCTGTCAAGCCCCTGATCTGGCCGAAGAAGAGCGCCAGCAATCCCGTTGGCGTGATTTCCGACCTCCTTGGCATCAAAGTCCTCACCGGCTTCGGCAACGGTATTTCCATCGGCGGCAACGCCGGCCCCAACGAGTGTCTCGTTATTGAAAGCGGCGATGAACGCCCCGGTCTGCGCGAATTTGAAGCATCGTTCATCAACCTCGTTTACAACTACAGCGAAAACTGAGCATAAGGGGGCTAATATCATGGAAATCCAACGCATTCAGCAAAAAATGCGCGAGCAGAAGCTCGACGCGCTGATCGCCACCGCTCATGATACCGTTTTTTACCTGACAAAAGCCTATAACATCCCCTCCCGTTCCTTCCCCACCCGCCTGAGTGCCGTTTTGATCCCCGCAGACGGCGAGCCCGTGCTGGTCGCCTGCGAGATCCAGCGTCCCCTTGCCGAGAAAAGCTCCAAGATCCGCAGCATCCGCTACTACCGCGAGTATATCGACTCCCCGTCCGAACTCGTTGCCGGCATCATCAAAAGCTGGGGCCTTGACTCTGCAAGGATCGGCATCGAAAAGGTCACGCTCAGCGCCATGTTCTATGATGAGTTCCGCGCGCTTCTGCCGCAGGCCGAGTTTATTCCGGCCGACGCGCTCACCGCGGGTGTGCGCATGGTCAAAACGCCCGAGGAGATCGACCTGCTTTCCCGCTCCGCCTACGCCACCGATATTGCGATCCGCAAGGCATTTCTTCAGGCCAAGCCCGGCGTGATGGAGCGCGAGATTCAGAACCAGCTCGGCATCCAGCTCCTCGCGGCCGGTGCAGACAGCATCGACCACATCACCTGCGGCGCCGGCAAGACCTCCGCCCTCTCTCACCCCCGCGCGGAGATGCGTCCTCTGGAATCCGGAGAGACCATCCGCACCGACACCGGCGGCGTTTTTGCGGGCTATATGTCCGATCTGGCGCGCACGGTCATCGTCGGCGAGGCAAGTGCGGAGCAGAACGAGTACTGGGCGCTCCTTTACGGGATCCAGACCCGCCTTATCAGCGAGGCCCGTCCCGGCGTGAAGGCCGAGGATCTGCACAAGCTGTGCCTTGAGTTGTTCGCGCAGCACGGTCTCATCTTTGCCTATACCATTACCGGCCACGCGCTCGGTCTTGGCCAGCACGACCACCCGATCATCGGGCCGAACGAGGAGATCGTGCTTGAAGAAAACATGGTGCTCAATTTTGAACCCGCCCATCGCAACCTGGGCGCGATCATGCACATTGAGGACACCGTTCTGGTCACGCCCGAGGGCGGGAAGATCCTTTCCCGCTGCGGCGACTGGAGCAAGCTGAACATCTCATAAGGAAGGAGGCGGACTTCACCTTGAAAGAAAGTCTGATCTATCTGGGAAAGCGTCTTATCACGCTTTTGCTTTCACTGCTCGGCATTGCGATCGTCGTGTTCTTTCTCGTCCGTCTGAGCGGTGATCCCGTTTCCATGTACCTGCCGCTGGACGCGGGAGAAGAACAGAAGGAAGCCATGCGGATCGCGCTGGGGTTGGACAAGCCGCTCATCGAACAGTTCTGGAATTTCCTCTGGAATGCGCTCCACGGCGACTTCGGCACCTCGTTCAGCTACGGTCTTCCCGCTATGCAGGTTATCAAAGGCCCCTTTATCATGACGCTCAAGCTGGTGCTGCTCGCACTCTGCGTCGCGCTCATCATCGCCATCCCCTGCGGCATTGCCGCCGCGCGGAACGCCGGCTCCTCCTTTGACAGCCTTATCTCCACCGTGTCCTTGCTTGGTCAGAGCATCCCGACCTTCTGGTGGGCGCTGATGCTCATCCTCGTCTTTGCCGTCAGACTCCGCTGGCTCCCCGCCTCCGGCATCGGCACATGGAAGCATATGATCCTGCCTGCCATCACACTCGGCACCTTTGAAGCCGGTATGTACACGCGCATCGTCCGCACCAGCGTGCTGCAGGTGATGAATCAGGACTACACCCGCACCGCAAGGGCGAAGGGACTTTCCGAGCGCACCGTCATCGTGCGCCATGTGATCCGGAACGCCGCCCTGCCGACGATCACGGCCGTCGGTATGCAGTTTGGTTCCCTGATGGGCGGCAGCGTCGTTACGGAAGTCGTCTTCGGATACAGCGGCATGGGCCGTCTTGCCGTACAGGCCATCTTCAGCCGCGACTTTGCGCTCACGCAGGCATTCGTTCTCGTCTGTGCGGTCACAGTCGCCGTTGTCAACCTTGTGGTCGATCTGGTCTACTCCGTGCTCGACCCGCGCGTAAGAATGAGTTGAGGTGACGTGTGATGAAAAAGAAAGAACAGGGAAGGATGTCCAAACGCATCCGTTATCTTGCAAAGCCGACGCACTATGTTGCCGCAGCCATCCTGCTGCTGATAATCTTCTGCGCGCTCTTTGCCAACGTTCTCGCCCCCTATGACCCGCTCAAGCAGGACCTTCTCGTTACGCTGAAGGCCCCCAGCGCGGAACATTGGTTCGGCACCGACCAGCTCGGGCGCGATATTCTCAGCCGCGTGATCTACGGCAGCCGCGTTTCACTTCTCGTCTGCCTTGCAAGCGTTCTGATCGCCGGTATCATCGGCGTCATCATCGGCGTTATGGCCGGTTACTTCGGCGGCGTATTCGATCTGATCGTCTGCGCCCTGATCGACACGCAGATGGCCATTCCGTTTTTCGTTCTTGCCCTGACGCTCGCCTCCATCTTCGATCCCTCGCTGTGGAGCGTCATTATCATCCTGTCCATCACCAGTTGGCCCCGCTATGCCCGTATGGCCCGCTCACAGGCGCTGACGCTCAAATCAATGGACTACGTCAAGGCGGCCGTTTCTATGGGTGCCTCTTCAAAATGGGTCCTCTTCAAGCACATCGTTCCCAACGTCATGGGCATCATTTCCACGCTCGCAACGACGGAAGCCGCCCGCATGATCCTGCTCGAATCCGCGCTGAGCTTCATCGGTATGGGTGTACCGGCCGACAGCTCCAGCTGGGGTCTTCTGACCTCTGACGGCCGCGCCGTGCTGTCCACTGCATGGTGGGTCGCCACCATCCCCGGCATCGCCATCTTTGTTACCTGCGCCTCCATCACCATTCTCGGCGACTTCGCCCGCAGAGTGCTGAAAATGGAGTAACCACCTCTTAAAGCAGCGTTTGCCTGCATGGAGGGCCATGCAGGCAAATGAAAAATATGCTTTACTCAAGATAACAAGAAAGGATGACAACCACATGAAACGCATTACCGCTTTGTTCCTTGCTATGTTGCTGCTGCTCGGTCTTACCGCCTGCGGCGACAGCGCCTCTCCGGACCCCAACGTTCCCGCTGAAGCAAAGACCGATCTGACCGTTGCAATCGGAAGCTGCCCGAGCAGTCTGGACCCTTTCACCGATGATACCCGCTCCATTCAGGACATTTACCGCTGCATCTTTGAAGGTCTCGTCAAGATCGATGAAACCGGCAAGCTGATACCGCTGCTGGCTGAAAGCTGGGAGCAGCTCGATGACACTACCGTTCAGTTCAAGCTCCGCCAGGGCGTCACCTTCCACAACGGCGAGCCGTTCAACGCTGAAACGGTCAAGTACAACGTAGAACGCATCTGGGATACCAATGTCAAGTCCATCAAAAACGTCAAGCTCTCCGTCCTCAAGACCGCCGAGGTCGTGGATGAATACACCGTCAATCTGATCACGGACGAGCCCTATCCTCTGCTCATGACCTACCTCGATGCGCTCTATATGGTTCCCAAGCAGTACTGCACCGAGAACGACCTGACGACCATCTCTCAGAATCCCGTTGGCACGGGCGCATTCAAGTTCGTTTCATGGGTCCCCAACCAGGAGATCAAGATGGAATCCTATGAAGCCTACTGGGGCGACGCACCCGAGGTAAAGCAGCTTGACTGGCAGATCGTCCCCGAAGCCTCCACCAGAGTGGCCGCACTCCTTGCCGGCGACGTGGACATTGCCTACAACATCCCCTCCACCTCCATCGCACAGATCGATGCCGCAGATGGCTACACCACCGTCGATTCTCCGATGGCAATGGGTCTTGTCATGCATCTTCAGGCGCTCGACTCTTCCGCCCCCACCTCCAACGTTCTGGTCCGTCAGGCGCTGAACTATGCCGTGAACCGTGAAGCGCTGATCGCAGGCGTCTGCCAGGGGCTTGCCGAGCCGCTTCAGGGTCAGATGGCCAGTGAGGGCGTCGTCGGCTTCAACCCCGACTGCAACCCCTACACTTACGATATCGAAAAGGCCAAGGCCTTACTCGCCGAGGCCGGCTATGGCGATGGCTTCAAGCTGACGCTGAACGCTCCGCAGGGCAGATACCCCAACGACAAGGAGATCGCCGAGGCTGTCGCCGGTATGTGGCGCGAGCTTGGCATCGATGTTGAAGTCAAAGTCTGGGAGTGGGGCACCTTCCTCGATGCCATGAAGCAGAAAGAAGCCTCCTCCGGCGCGTGGCTGATCGGCTGGTACTGGTCCCCCGCCTTCGACGCCTACACCGCCAACTCCTATCTGATCTCCGACCAGGCCTTCGCCATGTGGAAGAACGACGACTTTGACTCCAATATGCGTCTTGCCGCCGTCACCGTTGACACCGCGCAGCACGAGCTCTATCTGCAGAACGCGCTGCTTGCCATGAACGAAGATGCAGGTGTTGTATTCATCAGCGAGCCCCGCTCCGTCTTTGGCAAGCTCGAAGGGATCACATGGACCCAGAAGCTTGATGACTCTCTCGATATCAAGACGGTTAAGCTCAGCTGACACTTTCTTTTTATAAGCTGCACGAAAGGAGCCTTCCCTATGAAAACCTTTATCCCTCCCAAAAAAGCCGGCAGTCCGTTTGCCACCGGCGTGTGGGCCGATAACGCCCTCTACCTCTCCGGCAAGGTCGGCATCGATCCTGCCACCGGTGCGGTCGCCGAGTCTGCCGAGGACCAGACCCGCTTTGCCATCGAGGGCATCGCCTCCATCCTCAAGGAACAGGGCCTCAGCCTCGCCGACATCGTCAAGGTCACTGTCATTCTGACCAACAAGAGCGATATGCCCGCATTCAACAAGGTCTACACCGAGTATTTCCCCGAAAACGTCCCCGCACGCACCCTCTTCATCGCCTCCGCGCTCGCCGGAAGTGCGACCGTAGAGCTTGATGTAATTGCCGTAAAAGGCTAAAGAAAAGCCTGATGTTCTCCCGCACTTGGCGGGAGAACATCAGGCGACGCTGAAAACTGAGCATTCAATATGGATACTATCGTCTACGACGCCGGCAGGCTGGAGCCTGCCTATATTGCCCTGCGGCACGATATCCACGCACATCCGGAAACAGCCGGCTGCGAGGAGCGCACAGCGACAGTCGTTGAAAATGAGCTGCACGCCTGCGGCATTGAGACCGTCCGTTCCGGCACCTGCGTCATCGGGACCCTTCAGGGCGGCAAGCCCGGCAAGAAGCTGATCCTCCGCGCCGATATGGATGCGCTGCCGGTCACAGAACAGACGGGGCTTCCCTTCACGTCCTGCGCCGCGGGCGTCTGCCACGCCTGCGGGCACGATATACACACTGCGGCGCTGCTCTTTGCCGCAAGGCTCCTCTCGCTTCGCCGCAGCGAACTGCACGGCAGCGTATGCTTTCTTTTCCAGCCCGCCGAGGAAACGCTTACCGGCGCGCACGCAGTCCTGACGGATCCCGTGCTTTCCGCCGCGCTGTCCGGCGCAGATGCGATTTTTGCCGCCCACACATGGCCGGACCTCCCTGCCGGCAGCATAGGCCTTCGCCGCGGCGTCATGATGGCAAGCGCAGACACTTTTACAATCCGCGTGCAGGCGCAGGGCGGGCACGCCGCGCATCCTGAGCGCACCGCCGACCCTGTGCTGACCGCGGCACAGATCATCACCCAGCTCCATACCATCGTCTCGCGCGAGCTTCTTCCCACAGACAGCGCCGTACTCACCGTCGGAGAGATCCATGCCGGCAGCGCGCCAAATATCATTCCATCGGAGGCCGTTCTGCGCGGCACCTTTCGAACGCTTTCTCCTGCCGTCCGCGAAACGATTGCCGCGAGCATCCGGCGTATCACGGAGCAGACGGCCGCCGCAGGTCGGGCAGACGCGCAGGCAGCGTTTTCCCCGGGCTGCCCGCCCCTTATCAACACGGATGCGCTGCTGCCCCTGATAGAGCGTGCCGCCGTTGAGACCGTCGGACGTGAAAACGTCTCGTTCCTGCCCTCCCCATCAATGGGCAGCGAGGACTTTTCCTGCTATCTCGAAACGCTGCCCGGTGTTTTCTTCCGCATCGGCACGGGCGACGAGCGCAAAGAGAGCAGGCTCGGTCTCCATAACGCGCGTCTGGTCTTTAACGAAGCCTCTATCCGAACCGGCGCCATGATGCTGTGCAGAGCCGCCATGCTCTTCACGGCCTCCGCAGACGCCAATATCTGAAACCGAGTAGTCTCCCCATCCTTTTGAAGCCCTGAAAGCCTTCTCTGTAAGACTTTCAGGGCTTCGCCCATTCCGTTCCGGAGGGCGCGGGCGTGTGCCTTTTCCGGTTTATTTTTTCCGCTGCTCCAGCAGCTTCTGGTACTGCTCGGCGAGCTTTTTCCGCAGATTCTCCAGCTCGCGCCCGCTCTCCTCCTGCGCGTCCAGCATAAAGCTCTTTGTGCCGAGCTTCAGCAGCAGCTTGAACGCCTCGCTCATCATCCGCCGCGTCTCACGGTCAAGGTTTTTATAGGTCTTGAGCATCGCCGACGCGCTTTTGAGCTTTTCCTCGTTCAGTTCGCTGAGCGTTCTTGCACCCGTGGCGGTAAAGACGCCGTAGAGCGCCTCGGCCAACGCCTCGCGCTGCTGGGTGTTGAGGGAATCTGCCCACGAGGCCAGCGCCTCATCCACGAGCTTGCCCTCGCGGGAGAGATCGTCAAGGTGGACGAACTGCGTGCCCCTGACCTCCCAGGAAAAGCCGTCGTGCTGGTAGATGCCCTCATAGGTCGAGTAGACGACCTGATAGTTCTTCTCATGCTCGAGCAGCATCCCAACGACCGAGGTCTGCGGCAGGATGGTGTGGATGCGGTCCGCGATGCGCCTGTGTCCCGGCGTTTCGCCGATGGGCCATGCAAAGCCGGGGCCGTCGTTGTTGTGCACGGCGACGATGCGCTCCTGCACCTCGACAGGCGCCTTGGCCGCGCTGTAAACGGCAAGATTGCCGCCCTTGGAGTGTCCGCCGATGCGGATCGTCCTGTCGGCGTACTGCCGCGCCATGCGCGTAAGATAGCTCACCGCCTGCCGCTGCGAGGGGATCTCGTCGAGGAAGCCCATGTTCAGGTCTTCCTTCCAGCCTACGATCGTATCGTCCGTCCCGCGGAAGGACACATACACGCTGCCGCAGCCAAGGTCGATCGTCAGCGCGGCGAACTGCTGCTCGATCGCGTCGTCGAGCAGCGCGGCGTAGCCGTTGAGCGTCATATTGCAAAAGCGCGCGCTGTTCATCAGCTTTTTCAAAAGCTGCACGATCGTACCGGGCACCAGCACGCCCATATCGTCCCCCGCGCTGCCGTGGCGGGCAAAATACAGCTCCGCCGCCTCGCGCAGCGCAATGCCGCGCCCCAGCTCCGGCGGCGGCACGATGCCCTCAAAGTCCACAAAGCTCAGCTCTGCAAGGATCAGCGCGTCCACCTCGTTGAAGGGCGAGACCTCCAGCGTGATATCGCCGCGCCAGTCCAGATAATCCATCATGTTTGCCATTCGTTACCTCCGGATCGTTCTATCGTTCCTCTTTTATCGTATGCCGCGCAAAGCCGCTGCGCCACAGGCGCTGCGCGCGCCGCATGAGCGCCTCCTCCGTGTTGGGGAGCTTTTCCGCCGCGACCTCGTCAAGAAGCCGCGCGAGCACCGCGCCGATCTCGCTGCCGCGATAGCCGAGCGCCGCGAGCGCATCGCCCGTGACCGCAAGCTCCCGCACCGTGCAGCAGGCGTTCTCCGCAGCGAGCGCGTCGTAGATCTCCTGCGCGGCGAGCCACGGCCCCTGCGCCCGTTCAAGACCCGCAGGCGCCTTGGCGGCGTTGTCCGCCCGCTTGGTCAAAAGAAGCGCGCCGACCGTCTCCCGTCCCCGCCGCGCCATCTCCTGATGGATGGCCGCGCGCTCGGGCGGGAACATATCGTCGAAGCATTCAAGCTGTGCGCGCACCCGCGCGCGCAGCGCTCTTTCAAAGTGCAGCCGCTCCATGATCTCCTCCGCCATCTGCGCGGAGATCGCGGTGTGGCCGTAAAAATGCCCCACGCCGTTTTCATCGAGCGTCATGCACTGGGGCTTGCCGAGGTCGTGGAAGAGCATCGTCCAGCGCAGCGCCCGCTCAGGCGGCACCGCGCCGACCGCGCGGGCCGTGTGGCCCCAGACGTCGAAGCAGTGGTGGCGGTTCTTCTGCGCAAAGCCCACGCAGGGCAGTATCTCGGGGATCGGCACGCCGAGGATATCGGGAAACGCGAGCAGCGTCTCCACGACATTCTCCCCGCACAGGAGCTTATTCAGCTCCGCGTACACCCGCTCATGCGCGATGTGCGCCAAAAGCCCGCGCGCCTCGTGCGCGGCGCCGGCCGTCCTCTGTTCCGCTTCAAAGCCCAGCACCGAGCAGAAACGCACAAGGCGAAGGATGCGCAGCGCGTCCTCTGCAAAGCGCCGCTCCGGCTCGCCGACACAGCGCAGGATCCCGCGCTTCAGATCCTCCCGCCCGCCGTAAGGGTCGATGAGCGCGCCGGATGGTGAAAGCGCGATGGCGTTGACCGTGAAGTCCCGCCGCGCAAGGTCTTCTTCAATGCTCGTGCCGAAGGTGACAGAATCGGGATGGCGGCCGTCATGATATGCCCCGTCGCGGCGCATGGTCGTGATCTCGACGGGCAGTCCCCCGCTCACGACCGTTACCGTGCCGTGCTGCACCCCCGTTGGATGCGCGGCGCTGCCGAAGATGCGCAGCACCTCCTGCGGCGGCGCGTCGGAGGTCATATCGTAGTCGCTCGGCTCCCGCCCCCGCAGCAGCTCACGCACGCAGCCGCCGACGAGATACGGCGAATAGCCCTCGCTTCTCAGCGCGGCGAGGACGGTATCGACTTGCTTCGGCAGAGCTTGCATGAAAACCTCACAAAAAATCATTTTTTTAGGATTGCACTGGGACTATGGGTATATTATAATAGCAAAGCTGAAAATTGTAAATCACCGAAATCTCCTGTGCCGCGGCACACGGAAAGGAATGGAAGGCATGAACGATCAAAAGGATATCTTCTCTTATCTCGTTCCCGGCAAATGCGCGCATCTGGCCGGCATCGGCGGCGTTTCGATGAGCCCGCTGGCAGAGGTGCTGCTCGGCATGGGGCTCAGGGTGCAGGGCAGCGACATGACCGACGGTCCCGCCGTCGAGCACCTGCGCTCGCTCGGCATCCCCGTGGCCATCGGCCACGCGGCGGACAATCTCGGCGAGTGCGACTTTGTCATCCGCACCGCCGCCATTCATGACGACAACCCCGAGATCTCCGGCGCGGTGACGCGCGGCATCCCCGTTTTCGAGCGCGCGCAGGCCTGGGGCGCGATCATGAAGGGCTACAAAAACGCCCTGTGCATCTCCGGCACGCACGGCAAAACGACGACCACCAGCATGGCCACGCACATCTTTATGGCCGCGCAGAAGGACCCGACCGTGATGATCGGCGGCACCTTACAGCTTCTGCACTCGGGCTACCGCGTGGGCAAGGGCGATACGATCATCGCCGAGAGCTGCGAATACTGCAACTCGTTTCTGAGCTTTTTCCCCACCGTCGCGGTCATTTTGAATGTCGAGGCCGACCATCTTGACTTTTTCAAGGATCTCGCCGATGTGGAGCATTCGTTCCGCCGCTTTGCCGAGCTCGTGCCCGCGGGCGGGTACGTGGTCGCCAACAAGGACGATGCCGGCGCATGCGCGGCGCTCAAGGGCCTGTCCCAGCCGGTGTTCTGGTTCAGCCTGAGCGATCCCGCGGCCCAGTGCCATGCGGAAAACCTCGTCTGGACGGAGGGCCTGCCGAGCTTCGACGTTTACGTGCGCGGCGCATATTACGCGCACGTTTCGCTGCGCGTGGGCGGTAAACACAACGTCATGAACGCGCTGGCCGCGGCGAGCGCGGCGTATCTGCTCGGCGTCAGCGGAGAGGCCGTCGGCCTCGGCCTTGCGACGTTCACGGGCGCGGGGCGGCGCTTCGAGTTCAAGGGGCATTACCGCGGCGCGGACGTCTATGACGATTACGCCCACCACCCCGGCGAGCTGCACGCGCTGCTGACGATGGCAAAGGCGCTTCCCTACAAGCGCATCGTCTGCGCCTTCCAGCCGCACACTTACACGCGCACGAAGGCGCTGTTCGACGATTTTGTCCGCGAACTGAAGCTCCCCGACGTGGTCGTGCTGGCGGAGATCTACGCCGCGCGCGAGCAGAACGACATCGGCATTTCGTCGATGGATCTCTGCCGCGAGATCCCCGGCGCAGTCTACTGTCCCACGCTCGACAAGGTCACCGCCGCGCTCGCGCGCATCGCCTGCCCGGGCGACCTTATTTTGACCGTTGGCGCGGGCGACATTTTCAAGGCCGGCGAAAAACTGCTGAAAGAAGAGAAATAAATGGACGTCTCCCCTGTTTATCATAATTCCCGCCCCGAAGGCGAGCTGCCCGCGCACGAGGCCGTCGCGTTCGATCTCCTTGATTCGCTCGGTATCGAGTACGACCGTGTGACCCACGCGGCGGCTGACACCATGGAAAAATGCGACGCCGTCTCCGCCGTGCTCGGTGTGGACGTATGCAAGAACCTGTTTCTCTGCAACCGGCAGAAGACGAGCTTTTACCTTTTATGTATGCCACCGCACAAGGCATTTCATACGAAGGATCTGAGCCACCAGATCGGCTCGGCGCGCCTGTCGTTCGCGCCGGAGGAGCAGCTCTGGGAGCTGCTGCGCTGCACGCCGGGCTCGGCAACGATCCTCGGCCTGATGAACGACACGGAAAAGCGCGTGCAGCTGCTCATCGACCGCGAGACATATGAAGCGGCGTTCTTCTCCTGCCACCCCTGTCTCTGCACCTCGACGATCAGGCTCCAAACGAGCGACGTGCTGAATGTCCTCCTCCCCAGAACCGGACACGAACCGGTCGTCGTGGAGCTGTAAGCCCTTTCAAAGCGGGACGCATCAGAGGATGCGTCCCGCTTTTTTCACGCACTTTTGTCTATTCCGCCCTAATTTCGTCAGAAAATTCGCGTCAAACTTGTCGTTTTCTATTGACGATTTATGAACATTTTGTTAAACTCAGAAAAGATACTCAGGGATCTCCCCGCGTTCCCACGATCTGACAAGGAGCGTTGCCTATGAAAGACCTTAAGCATCTTATCTACTTTGAAAGCCTTTTGCAGCAGGCGCACAACGAGCTGGTCGAGCAGGCCGTGCAGCAGGGCAAGTTTGCCCTCGGCTACAACTGCTACTACATTCCAGAGGCGCTGCTCAATCTCCCGGGCTGCTTTTCCTCGCGTCTGCGCGCGCCCAACAGCGGCAGCGCCGACATTGCCAGCTACTACATGACCGGCCGCAACTGCCCCTATGTCCGCTGCATTTTAGAGCGCGCCATCGAGGGCGGCTACAACTACCTAAACGCCCTCTTCGGCGCGGAGGGCTGCGCGGCAATGGAGCGCATGGAGGAGCATTTTGCGCTGCTCGACCCCATTAAGAACGAGCGCTTCTTTACCACCATCATCGACCCGCCCATGAAGGGCGATCAGACGAGCCTCGACTACTACAAGGCCCAGCTCAAGCTCAAGGTCGTCGACGCGCTACACGAGCATTACGGCGTGGATGTGGGCGAGGACGCGATGCGCGCCGCAGTCGCGCTGCACAACCGCATCTCCCGCACCATAACGGCGATCGGCGCGCTTCGCAAGCTCGATAACCCGCCCATCACGGGCTATGAATTTCATGTCCTCCAGCTCGTCTCACAGGTCTGCCCGCACGAGCTGATCCTGCCATATCTGGAAGAAACGCTCGAGGAGCTGAAGGCGCGCGAGCCGGAATCAAAGTTTCCCTTCCGCTGCCGCGTCGCGCTCGCGGGCAGCGAGATCGACGACCCCGACTTCACCAAGCTCATCGAGATGTGCGGCGCGATGGTCGTGGCCGACCGCTATTGCTTCGGCTCCTTCCCCTCGCGCGAGGAGATCGTCATCGAGGACGGCGAAAGCGCGTTCGACGCCATCTGCCGCCATTACCACAGGTGGAATCAGTGCGCGCGCTTCATGTCCGGCGACAAGATCGATCAGCGGCATGCCGAGCTGGAGCGCCTTGCGCGCGAATACAAAGCCGACGGCATCATTTACGAGAGCATGAAGTTCTGCGAATTCTGGAGCTATGAAAAGGTACTGGCAAGCCACATCCTGCAAAACGAGCGCGGCATTCCCTGCTGCACCATCGAAAAGGAATACACCCTCGGCTCTGTCGGCCAGCTGCGCACGCGCTTTCAGGCGTTTGTCGAGAGCCTTGAGATCAAAAAGCTCAGCGAGAAAGGCGGTGTCCGCGCATGAAGACCTTGCTCAGACGGAAAACAGACAAGCTCATCGGCATCGCCGACAAGGCGCTCGAGCGCTTCGACCCCAAATGGCGCGCCGCACACGGCACAGGCGGCCAGCGCAGCCGCTACGAGGACAAGACTGGCATCGCCCATTACCGCGAATGGCGCGGCGTCAAGGACACGCTGGTCGACTACGGCGCATGGCTCAGGAATCTTGCCGCCATGGGCGCGATGGTTGCCTCCGCGCCCGTCCCCATCCTGAAAGGCTTCTGGGAATATCGCTGGATGGGCTCGTATCTCGGCACCTTTGCCTTTATTGACCGGCTGTTTGAGGGCTATCGCGGCGAGGAGCTGAAGATCGCCCACATGAATATGCACTGCATCGTCGTAAGTTTGACGAAAAAGATCGCGCTCGTACTGGCGAACGACCGCCGTCTCGGCGGCGGGAAGCTCACGGATCGCCTCGTCCCCATGGACGAGGTGCTGCCGCCGCTCTTTATGTGCGGCTTTCCCGATCTCATCCCCGTCCCCATCCAGACACTGCCGGAGTTCATCATCTGCGACATCGACCAGAAGCTTGAGCCGCACTATATCGACGTAGCCGAAAGCTTCGGCCTCGCGGCGGACGTGTGCTCGCGCTGCTCCGCCGAGACCGGCGTCGCCATCGACGACGACTTCCCCATCGTCGGCAAGGCAGTGCTCACGACCAATATGCCCTGCAACGCCAGTGAGGCGACCAGCATGTTCCAGCGCCGGCGCTTCGGCCTGCCCGACTTCCCCGTGACGCTCGCCATGATCCACAACGAACCGGGCGCGCATCCCTACTCCACACAGGTCCTGCGCGACGCCATCGCTTTCATTGAACAGGAATACGGTGTCAAATACGACTGGAACGCGCTCTTCCAGCGCGCCAGACACATGAACGAGCAGAACACCATTGAGCTTGAAAAGTGGGAGATCTTCAAAACGCCCTACTCCGCGCTCGCCGGCATCGCCGAATCGCTCTACCGCCTCTACTCCTGGGCCAGCGTCAACGGTCAGGAGGATCGCTTCACGAAGAACGACCGCAAGGTGCTCGCCATCATGCAGAGGTGCTACAAAAAGAAGTATCAGCCATTCGGCGGCACGACGCGCCATCGCGCGTTCCTCTGGGGCCCGTCAGCGGTGTATTACACCGACTTCCCCACATGGGTGCAGAACTGCTGGGGCATCAACATCGTGCTGAATATGGATTCCACGATGGGGCACAACATGATCTCCACCACCGATCCGGAGCAGGCGATCCAGGATCTTGCACTGTTTTCGGAAAAGGGCGTCATGCGCCACCACGCCGTCGGCGGCTGGGACAATGTGAACGCCGTCTGGGACTGGGCCAAGCGCTTCAACTGCGACATGGTGCTCTTCAACGACAACGTCGCCTGCAAGGGCATGAACGGCGTGCACGCGCTGATGGAGGAGCAGGCCCACGAATTCGGCTTCCACTTCATCTTCGTCGAGCACGATCTGGAGGACAGCCGCACCATTTCCCGCCGCGACATGCGCCGCTGCGTCAATCAGTACATGTCCGTCGTACTCGGTGAACAGCCGCTCGATCCCACGCTCGTCGACTTTGACGACAGCGAAGCATGGTAAAGGAGGAACCCCCAATGCTGAAAACGAAAAAGCAGCTCAAAAAAGCCGTTCGCCGCAAGGTGCGCAAAGTGCGCCGCGTCCGCCGCGAGATCCGTATCCTGCGCACGCTCCGCAAGATGCTGCGCAAACTCCTGACGCTTGGACTGATCGGCTTCGCCGTCACTTTCCTCATTTATATGTTCAACCTTGAAAATAAGCTCATTTACAAGGTGATCTATCCTTTCCTGCAAAAGCACTACGATTCGCAGACGCGCGACCGACGGATCTGAGGCCCCCACACAATATGGAAGGAGCTGCCCCGCTCTACAAGCGGGTAGCTCCTTTTTCTCATTGTCACCTCACAAAGCCATCGGCAGCGGCTGCCACGACACAGCCTTTGCGCTGCACACCTGCACCCAGCAACAACAGGACAAAGCCGCATAATCAAGAGGCCGCTATGGCGCAGGTCATGTGAGCGAAAAGAGAACGCAAAATACCGGAGAGAGCCCCCCTTTCCGGTCAGCGTATTCCACCGGTGTGTAAACCAGCATATCTCCCATTGTACAGCAAAAGAGGACATCCTTTCGGATGTCCTCTTTTGTGTTGGCGCTACCTATCTTCCCGGGCCGTCGCCAGCCAAGTATTGTGGGCAGAA
>ERZ857629.1791-NODE-1791-length-21986-cov-3.076969_pt1 | contig 21986 bp, 17 predicted proteins | sample MGYA00519700_ERZ857629 | MGnify/ENA primary metagenome ERZ857629 (study PRJEB31778, sample SAMEA3449351) | human gut metagenome | biome: human gut; feature: human-associated habitat; material: faeces | place: United Kingdom | collected 2010/2012 ...
ATATATAGCAAGTTATCTTGTTGAAGGGTTAATGGATGTATTTAATAACTGTGATGAATGTTATGCTGTTAACCAAGAGGTTGCAAGAATATTTCATGAAGAATATCATTATAAAAAATTACCTAGAGTTTTAAATAATGCTACGGAAATGTTACCTGTTAAGGAAGAAAAACATGCTTATAATTATATTGATAAAAAATATTTTGCCGGAACAGCTCATAAAAAGACAGGCAGAAAGTTTTTCGGTGGAAAAAGAGATGAATGCATCGGGGATAAAAATATTGTCAATTGGCAGGTTCTGCAATGTATTAAAAAATGTTTTATTTATTGTTGATGCTTTAAAAATATTAAAAGAAGAAAGACCTGATTTAAAATTTAAAATGTTTTATGTTGGGATGGGACAAGATGAGGATGTTTTAAAAGAACATATAAAACAGCTTAATCTTAATAACGATATAATATTATGTGGAAAAATAATTAATAGAAAGATTTTAAGTTATTATTATAAAAGAGGTTTTACTTATGTAGAAGTTGGAGATGGAGATGAACTTTGGAAAAATAGAAATTGTAATGATATTGCTTATATTTATAATGATGTTTTTAAACTATTAAATAAATTTAAAGAAGATAATAGAATTTATCTTATTTATGGTAATCATGATATAATAAAAAATAGAGACAGTTTTTATAATACCCAATATAAAGCACTAAAAAAAGTAGGAGATAACTATGGAAAGAACTTTTTAAAATTTATAAAAGATATTAATTATCATGAAGCTATAAATTTTAAATATATTCCGGTAAATGAAAAGTTTTTAGTAACTCATGGTCATCAAGCAGATCCAATGAATTATAATTTTTGGCTTCTATCAAGATTTTTAGTAAGATATGTTTGGAAGTTTTTAAATGGTATAGCGGGTTTTAATGATCCAACTAGCCCAGCTAAAAATAATAAAAAAGGAAATAAAGTAGACAGAAAGCTAGAAAGATGGTCTAAGGATAATGGTAAAATGATACTTTGTGGACATACACATAATAGTAGGATGCCAGAACTTAATGATCCACCATATTTTAATGATGGATGTTGTGTATTGCCTTATGCAATAACTACTATAGAAGTTGAAAAAGGAAATATTTCATTAGTTAAATGGAATATAGAATCACAAGAATCAGGAGTTTTATGGGTAAGAAGGAAGGTAATAACTGGGCCCTATAGACTTGAAACTTATTTGTTATGGGCAAGAGATGAAAGAATTAGAAGGATAGAAGATGAAAAAGTAAGAAGTAAAAGGAGAAGATAAGATGTATTCAATTGATTTGCACTGCGATACAGCTAGTAGATTGTTATATGAAAATTTAAAATTAAATGAAAGTATTTGTAAGGTAGATATAGAAAAATTAAAAAAATCAAAAGCAAAAGCACAAGTATTTGCACACTTTATAGAATTAAATATCGTTGAAAATCCTTATACAGAATTTATTAATATGTATAATAATTTTATTAGGGAAATAAAAGAAAATGAAGATACTATAGAAATTGTTAGAAACTTAAAGGAATTAGAAAGCGTTAATAGTAAGGGGAAGATAGGAGCCTTTTTATCAATAGAAGAAGGGGAAGTTTTAGAAGGAAAAGTAGAAAGAGTAAAAGAGCTTTATGATATGGGAATAAGGTTTATAACTTTAACATGGAACTTTAAAAATAGTATAGGATACCCAAATGCAGGTTATAAATATAAAGACTTAGGATTAACTGATAAAGGGAAAGAAATAGTTTTAGAAATGGAAAGGGTAGGAATAATACCTGATTATTCTCATTTATCTGATGGTGGATTTTATGATTTAGCTGATATATGTAACAAACCTTTTATAGCTACTCATTCAAATGCAAGGAAAGTTACAGATCATTCAAGAAATTTAACTGATGATATGATAGTTAAGCTTGCAGAAAAAGGAGGAGTTATGGGATTAAACTTTTGTGCACCATTCTTAGGAAATGAAAAAGTTCCTTCAATTAATTCCATGATTCAACATATTAAACATATTAAGAATGTTGGAGGAATTGATGTAGTTGCATTAGGAACAGATTTTGATGGAATAGGAAATGAAGTAGAAATTGAAAATATAGGTGAAATAGGAAAACTAAGAGATGCTTTATTAAAAGAAAACTTTACGAATTCAGAAATAGATAAAATATTTTATGGAAATATAAAAAGAGTACTTAAAGAATGGATGTAAATGAGATAAATCCTATATTCCTTAGGAATTTTAAAGATAAAAAGTACATTCATATAGATTTATAATATATAAAACAAAAGAAAGAAGTGATAAAATGGATAGCTTAAAAGGTAAGATAGCTCTAGTTACTGGCGGAACAAGAGGAATTGGAAAAGCTATAGCTATAGAACTTATTAAAGAAGGAGCTACTGTAATTTTAAATTACTCTAAAGATGATTTATCTGCAGAAGAAACATTAAAAGAAATAGAAGCTTTAGGAGGGTATGCTAAGTTATATAAGGGGGATATATCAAAGTATGAAATATGCAAAAGCATGATATTTTATAATAAGTACCTTTGGGAAAATTGATATATTAATAAATAATGCTGCTATTTCCTTTAGAGGTTTATTTATGGATTTTTCAGATATAAATATAAATGATATATTTGGAATAAATGTATTAGGTGCTATGTATTTAAGTAAAGAAGCTATACCTCATATGTTAAGCAAAGGAAAAGGAAATATAATAAATATTTCATCCATATGGGGAGAAGCAGGAGCTTCTTGTGAAGTTTTATATTCTAGTACTAAGGGAGCCATTAATTTATTTACTAAATCTTTAGCAAAAGAATTAGCTCCAATGGGAATAAGAGTTAATGCCATAGCTCCAGGAGTAATAGATACAGAAATGAATTCATTTTTATCAAAAGATGAAAGAGAAGAGTTAGAAGAGGAAATACCTTTTGGAAGATTTGGAAGTACAAGTGAAGTAGCTAAAATGGTAACTTTCTTATGTAGTGATAAATGTGAATATTTAACTGGACAGATAATTAAGATAGATGGTGGAATGGTTTAGCAATGGCGAAGAATTAAAAATGAATAATGCATAATTAATAATTGGTGTTAAAAGTGAGACTGTAGAGACTGTAGATAAGTTTGTGTAATTGATTTTCTAAATTAGTTATATTACTGGAAATTTTCATTTCCAGTAATATTTTTTTAATTATCTAGAAATACTAATAAGGTTTTTAATTACCTTTTGCTAATTTAAGAACTAACCCATAATGTCATCCATATATATCCATCATCACGTTCTTCTACAGATATTCCAAATTCATTTCCTTGCATAACCTTAAAAAAACTATCTAAATCTACATCTACAAGATTTCCATTTTCATTTTCATTCAGCTGTTTAATATCTTGTATGTTTAATCCAGCGCCTTCTAATGATGGATTATATATATATCCTAAACTTTGTCCATAATTTATAAGTCTTTGTTTTACTTCAGCTAAACTTGAATATGTTGGTGCAGGTGTTGATTCAGTTTCTTCAGATGTGATAGGTGGTTGTGTTATTTCAGCTTCTTCCTCAACTTTAGCTGATTCTTTTAATTTGTTATCATTATCTTCTTCATTTTTATTATTATCTTCTTCATTGTTATTATTATCTTCTTCGCTTTTATTATTGTCTTCTTCATTTTTATTATTATCTATTTCTACAGCTTTATCTACGTCAGTATTTTCTTTTGTACTTTCATTGTTTGTCATAAATTTAGTGGATCCAATTATTACTATTCCACATATCATAAAAAATAATAAAACTTGTACCTTTCTACTTTTTAGTAATTTTTTTAATTTTTCTTTTCTCATAAATTCACACCACTTTCTTAAATTAATGTAAATAATTTTATTATATTTATTTTATGAGTTTTTATATGGAATTTTTGTTTAAGCGTGGAGGTATTTTTTAGTCAAGAATAATAAGAACTTCTTTTGATTCCCATATAATAAACACATCCTTCTTAATTTTATTATACTTATTTTCTATGTTTTTATCAAATTATATATACAGAATAAATTTTAGTTTATAAACATTATTACTTTATTCTTTTACACTGTTGTGAGTATTTTTTGTAAAGCATCTTTATGGCTAATAAAATAAATTTAAATAATAGATAAACTAAAAATATGTAAAGAAAACCATATAAACCATAGGCTATATCTGCAAATTCCATATTACCTCTGTTTGTAATTTTTTGCTGAATTTCTATTGCAAATACTATAACTACCATAACAGTTAAAGTATAAATAAAGGAAATTGCAGTAATACTATATTTTGAAAGTTTTTTAAATATAATTTGCGTAAATGCAAATATAACAATTCCTATTAAAGCCATAAATATAAAATGAAGTTGCTTATCATTTAATTCATATCCTGCAATACTTACTATATCTAAAACTTTATCATGTAAATCATTTATAAAACTTGCTACTAACTTTAATATTTCTACCATATGTTTGTCCCCCCCAATATCTTATTGTTATTATATCATAAAATAACAATAGAACTAACTATATGTTATAATAGACTTATTCAGTTTACAAAAAATATAGAATAAGGTTGTTCAAGAAAGAATTATATAAAATGATAATTATTATTTTTTATAATTCCTTGTTATAGCACAGGAAAGGAAATAAAATATGGGAAAAATACTAGTACTTGCAGAAAAGCCATCTGTTGGTAGAGATATAGCAAAGGTTTTAAAATCTAATGTAAATAAAGGAGCTTATATTGAAGGAAATAAGTATGTTATAACTTGGGCTTTAGGTCATTTAGTTGGTCTTCAAGATCCAGAAAGTTATGATGAAAAATACAAAACATGGAGTATGGAAACTCTTCCGATGTTACCGAAAAATATGAAGTTAACAGTTTTAAAGAAAACATCAAAGCAATTTTATGAAGTAAAAAAACTTCTAAATAGAAATGATATAGAAGAAATAGTTATTGCAACTGATGCTGGAAGAGAAGGAGAATTAGTTGCAAGATGGATAATAGAAAAAGTAGGCGTTAAAAAACCAATAAAAAGGCTTTGGATATCTTCACAAACTGATAAGGCAATACTTGAAGGTTTTAGAAATTTAAAATCAGGAAGTGAATATGAAAATCTATATAAAGCTGCAGTATGTAGAGCAGAAGCAGATTGGCTTGTTGGACTTAATGTTACAAGAGCCTTAACTTGTAAATATAATGCTCAGCTATCAGCAGGAAGAGTTCAATCACCAACTTTAGCAATGATAGTTGATAGAGAAGAAGAAATTAAAAATTTTAAGCCAAAGACTTTTTATACTATAAATGCAAAAAGTAAGGATATTAATTTTCAATGGGTTAATAAGGATAATAATTTAAGGATATTTGATGAAGAATTTGCAAATAAATTAATTAATAAAATAAAAGATAAAGATGCTAAAATAATTTCTATAACTGAAACTCCTAAGAAAAAGTTCTCACCAGCTCTTTACGATTTAACAGAGCTTCAAAGAGATGCAAATAAGATTTGGGGTTATTCTGCAAAGCAAACCTTATCTATGATGCAAAGACTTTATGAAAATCATAAAATACTTACTTATCCAAGAACTGATTCAAGATATATTTCAAGTGATATAGTTGGTACTATTCCAGAAAGGCTTAGAGCTATATCTATTGGAGAATATAGATTAGCAGCTTCTGAAATACTTAAGAATAAAATTAATTCAAATAAAAGCTTTGTAGACAATAGTAAGGTTAGTGATCACCACGCTATAATCCCAACAGAACAAAAGCCTAACTTAAGCAATTTAAGTACGGAAGAAAAACATATTTATGATCTTGTTGTAAAAAGATTTTTAAGTGTTTTAATGACTCCTTTTGAATATATACAAACTAATATAAAGGCAGACATCAATGGTGAAATATTTGTTGCTAAAGGAAAGGTAATAAAGTCAAAAGGGTGGAAATCTTTATATGATAAAGATTATTCAGAGGAAGATTCAAAGGAGGATGATTTAAAAGATCAAGTTCTTCCTAAAATTAGTGAAGGTGATATTATAAATATTACTAAGCTTGAATTAAATAAAGGAGAAACAAAACCACCTGCAAGGTTTAATGAAGGAACTCTTTTATCAGCAATGGAAAATCCTCAAAAGTATGTAAATGTAAATAAGGAAGCAGCTAAAACTTTAAATGAAACAGGTGGTCTTGGAACAGTTGCTACTAGAGCAGATATAATAGAAAAATTATTTAATTCCTTTGTTATAGAAAAGAGAGGAAAAGAAATAGTTCCAACATCTAAAGGAAAGCAATTAATAGAATTAGTTCCTAATGAATTAAAGTCTCCATTATTAACAGCAAAGTGGGAAAATAGACTTGATGGAATTAGTAAGGGAAAAGATAATCCAAATGATTTTATTAAGGAAATGAAAAATTATGCAATAGCTTTAGTAGAAGCAGTTAAAAATGATAATAGCAAGTTTGTTCACGATAATAAAATAGGTAAAAAATGCCCTAATTGTGGAAAGTATCTTTTAGAAGTAAAAGGTAAAAATGGTGTTATGAATGTATGCCAAGATAGAGAATGTGGATATAGAGAAAGCGTAAGTAGAACTACTAATGCAAGATGCCCAGAATGTAAAAAGAAATTAGAAGTTAGAGGACAAGGGGACGGAAAGATATATGTATGTTCTAATACTAATTGTAACTTTAGAGAAAAGGCATCACAATTTGAAAAGAGATTTGATAAAAAAGACAAAGTAGATAAAAGAGAAGTTAATAATATGATGAAGAAGATGAAAAAGGAAGCAGAGGACTTTAATAATAATCCTTTTGCAGCTCTTCTTGGTAATATAAATCTTGATGATAAGTAAATTATTAAAAAATAGGATATATAGTCAAATGACTATATATCCGTTATTTTTTTATAATATTATTAATTAGAAATATTAAAAATAAAGATAAATAAATTATATTACAAATAAGTAATAATTTAATATATATTTAAATAAAGTATATTAAATATGAAAAATATATTATTTTTTTTGATTCTATGATATAATATTCATATAATTTAATACTATCTTTTATGGTTGCATACGCAATAACAGGGAATGAGGTTAGATTCCTCAACAGCCCCCGCTACTGTATAAGCTACGAAACTCTTAATAGCCACTAGGATAATATCTTGGGAAGGTAAGAGGATTAGGTTTGAAGCTTTAAGTCAGGAGACCTACCATAAAAGTTATATACAAAATTTCGGTGGGAAATTAGAGTAGAATTAATAGTATGATACTTATGTCTTTATAGTATCATATATTGTTGTGCGTCAAAATCCTATGAAAATAGGGTTTTTTTTATTGTATTTTAATAAATCGTTTATTTTTATAATTAGTATTAAATTGTTGGGGAGCAATTGTAAGTGAGGAGGTGAAATAGAAAAATTAATTAAATTATAAGTTTAAAACACTCGTAGTGACTAGAAAACTGGAAAGTGAGAAGAAAATTATAATATAAAAGTATGTATCATTAAAAAATTATTATATAAATGGAGGATGATTACAATTAATAAAGTAAATAAAAAAATTATAAATGTCATGGTTAGTTTATTGGTTCTTATGTCTATGTTTTTAAACTTTTCAGTTACAGCATTAGCAGGGGAAAATACAACTACACCAAAAGGTTATGTAACCTTTTCTATGGAAAAGTTCACATTAGGACTTGGCTATGTAATTGAGCCAATTAAAGTACCCTTCTATGAAGGTGATAATATTGCCAAATTAACTACTGATTTAATTGGTAAAGGTAATTATGAAAATACAGGAAGTGTAGAAAGTGGATTTTATTTATCTTCTGTAAAAGATAATGATACGAGAGAAGCTAATGTACCTCAGTATATATTGGATGAATCTGGAAGCATAGACGGTAGGGGGACAGAAGGCTGGCTTGGAGAGTTTGATTATACATCTATGGCAGGTTGGATGTATACTGTAAATAATAAATTCCCGAACGTTGGATGTTCTGAGATAATGCCAACAGATGGAGATGTAATTAGATGGCAGTTTACTGTTTATGGATATGGAATGGACTTAGGAGGTGGATTTGCGGGTGATGCAAGCTCAGGATCTTTTGAAGGTTCATATATCAAAATGGCTAATAAGGATACTCTTACAAAAAAGTTAGGCGAGATAAATACTTCACAAGATAAAGCGACAATTCTTGCAAAGAATGGAGCACAAGAGGCTTATGACAAAGCTTATGAAGTTATTCAAGTAGCTGAATCATCTCAGGAAGAAGTTGACTTATCATTAAATAATCTTAATAAAGCAACTAACGAATCTAGCAAAAATTTAGATCTAGTTCAATTTAATCCAAGTCTAAAGGATGCAATTAATGAAACAGCGGCATTAATGTATGAAAGCACTCCAGATCCTGCTATTGGAACTGGGGCTGGAGAATGGACAATACTATCCTTAGCTAGAGCTGGATATAGTATTCCACAAAGTTATTATGATAAATACTATGCAAATGTGGAGAGGGAATTAGCTGAAAAAAAAGGTGTATTGAGTACGGCAAAATATACTGAATATTCAAGATTAATTTTAGGACTTACATCTATAGGTAGAGATGTAACGAATGTTTCAGGATATAATTTACTTGAAAAGCTAGCTGATTTTAATAGTGTTAAAAAGCAAGGTATAAATGGACCTATATTTGCTTTAATTGCACTAGATACAAATAAATATGAGATACCAGTGGTACCTGGTATTGCAGTACAAACTACCAGAGATATGCTTATTGATTATATATTACAAAAAGAAATAACTACAAATGACGGTAAATTAGGTGGATGGGCATTATCAGGAAAGGTTCCAGATCCTGATATAACCGCCATGGCGATACAAGCATTAGCTCCTTATAAAGATGATGAGAGAGTTAAGCCTTATATAGATAGAGGGGTACAGGCACTTGCAGACATACAGAAAGATAATGGCGGATATTCAAGCTGGGGTTCAATTAATAGTGAGAGTATAGCACAAGTTATAGTTGCGTTAACAGCTCTAGGAATAGATCCAACTAAAGATACTAGATTTATAAAAGGGGAAGGAAATTGGATACTTTCTGCTATTATGGAGTTCTATGTAGAAGGTGGAGGATTTAAGCATATATTATCAGGAAATAGAGATGGAATGGCAACAGATCAAGGAATGTATGCATTAGTTGCTTATGATAGATTTGTTGATGGAAAAAAAAGTCTTTATGATATGACAGATGAAGAAATTACTGAAAATTCTGATGGTAAAGTACTGTTATCGATACCTGAAAGAATTAATGGAAATAAAGGTACTGAATTTAAGATAAATGTAAAGATTGGAAGCTTTCCAGAAGGTTCATATAAGTTATTAGATGGAATAATAAATATTCCAGAAAGTATTGAGATTAAAAATGTAGAAATGAGTAAAACTATTACTGGTGGATTACCTGACTTTGGAGTAGAAGGGGATAAGCTACGATTAGTATATACTAATACTGATCTTACCAATATACAATTTAATGGAACTGAGTTTCCAGATGATATTATGACTATTACAGCTGTACTTAAGGAGGATCTCCCAAAAGATACAGAATTACCAATTAGTATAGATGCATTTACTTTAAAAGCTAGTTCAGAATCAGCAAGTACAGTATCTTTTGATACAAGCAAAGCAGTTGAGAAGATAATAATTGGCGAGCAAGTAACAGCAAGCGGAAGAATTCTGTATGATGGTGATGGTATAGATATAATTCCATCAAATAAATCTGCTATAGCAGTAGAGTTTTCAAATTTAACTGGAACTCCTAGCATAAAGTTAAATGATAATATTGAAATGAGTTATTCAGCAGAAATATCTAATAAAACAGGTAAGGTAACTTATGTTGCTTTAGTTAATAAAACAGTAGCCTTAGATGGATTAAATGATATAAATAAATATACTATAGATAATAAAAAATCAAAGGAAATTAAATTTGGAGATGCAAATCTTGATTCAACAGTAAATGCTCAAGATACTTTAAATACTTTATCAGCATGGCTACGTAAAGGTGGAACTCCAAGTGATGAAGGTATCCTTTCCATGAATGTAACTGGAGATTCAAGAGTTGATACTTATGATGTACTTGGAATTATGGAAAATTATATAAATGGTAGTGAATTCAGAGTTATAAGTAAATAAAAATCAAGTAGTATGTAGGCAACCTGTGAGAGTATTTCTTACAGGTTGTATTATAAGTTTAGGAGGATTTTATGATAGAGAAAATTAAAAGCTTATCAAAGAAGCAGAAAATAGTAGGAGGTTCTATATCACTAATTAGTATAGCCTTAATTATTTTTATATTAATTAAAATTTTAGAAGTTACTCAGACACCAACTATTACACTAATGCCTCCAGCACCTCTTGAATCTTCAAATAGGGAAGAATTTATTGTAGATGTTATATTATCTGATTTACCTAAAAATATTTATCCAGCAGCAAGTTTAACTCTTGGATTTGATAAAAACAAATTAGAGTTTACTGGCACAAAGCTTGGAACAATGATGACTCATGGTGATACTACAATAGATGGAAATTCAATGAATATACCACTGTGGGATTGTAATGTAGAAAGAGCAAATGAAATTGGTCAAATAAATACTATGTACTTGGATATGACAGCAGGAAAATACTCTTATTCTAGAGATGGATTTGATAATGAAAAAAATAATGTTCTGCTTAGATTAGGTTTTAAGTTAAAGGATAGTGTAACAAAAGGTGAGGTATATAATATTAAAATTAATGATGCAGTAATTGCTACAATAAATGGAGATATAAATAAAACAAGCCTTGCTACAAATCAAAAAACTCTAAGAGTTAATAACTGTAAGATAGCAGTATTAAAATAGGGATAAGGGGAGGAATTAATGAAAAAGAATTGGAGAAAGATAGTAATACCATTACTTATAGGGACAGTACTGGTAATGGGTATTTTAACAGTTAAATCAATTTTAGGTAGGAAAAATGGAAGTAGGGTTAATGATATTCCTAAAAATGGAATTGTATCATCCTCAGTTTTTAAAAAACTTATGAGTAGTAAAGATATGATGATGTTTAATGGAGATAGCGGAGATATAAAATATCAATGGTTATTTCTTGGAAATGATATAAAAAAAGCAACTGATATAAACTTATTAATGAATTTTGAAAATGGTGAATTAGAGGATATAAAAAATTCAACTAAGTCAGAGTGGATACAAGGATTTCAATTTTATGAAACTAATAGTATTGAATCAAATCCTACTATATCCATAGAACTTCCCATTAAGTGGGACTGTAGTGGAGCTGATATTTATAAGTTTGATGAAAGTAATAATTTATATAAGGTAATATCAGGAGCTGCTGTTGAAAATTCTGAAAAAACCACTATAACATTTACCCTTCTAGATAATAAGGGTAAGTTCTATATAGTAGGTAATGGCTCAGCTATAGATAGTAATATTAATGAGGAAAAAAATAAAACTAATGAAGAAATAGGAAAGATAGATAATAGTGAAGATACACAAAAATATCTTACAGATGGGATAGCATCATCGGGTAAGAAATCTAAGGGAAAATATGCAGATACTGCAGGAGATAGAGCACAGATGGGGCTAGGGTCTAATAATAAAGATAAATATCAAACAGATCCAACACCAGAAGGAAAGCCAGGACCAATAGAATGGCAAGATTCAGTTATAGATAAAAACAAAATCAAAAAAGTTAGTCTTTCAATTAGATGTGACACTTTATTAATACCATCAAACTATGAGGTTGCTAAAGAAAATGGAAAAGCAGAGATGATTCCAGCAAATGGGGTTATATATGCAACTAGAGAGGTGGAATTTTATGAAGGAGAATCTGTTTTTGATGTGCTACTACGTGAAGTTAAAAAGGAAAAAATTCATATGGAGTTTTCTATGACTCCAGTTTATAACAGTAATTATATAGAAGGTATTAATAATCTTTATGAATTTGATGGTGGAGAATTAAGTGGATGGATGTATAAGGTTAATGGATGGTTTCCAAACTATGGCTGTAGTAGATATCAGCTTAAAGAAGGGGATAGTATAGAGTGGGTATACACCTGTGATTTAGGTAGAGATGTAGGCTGTGAATGGTTAGGTGATGAATAAATATGAGTAATTCTTTTAAAAGTTTTCATCCTATAGTAAACTTCTATTACTTTTCAATAGTTATATTCTTTAGTATGTTTTTTATGCACCCTATATTTTTAAGTATATCTCTTATTTGTTCATTTATATATTCAGTGACATTAAAGGGAAAAAAGGCTTTGAAGTTTAATATTTTATATATGCTACCACTATTAATTATAACTGCATTTATTAATCCAGCCTTTAATCATGAAGGAGTAACTATTTTATTTTATTTAAAAGGTGGAAATCCAATTACTCTTGAATCAATTATATATGGAATAGCTGCAGCAATGATGTTTATATCAGTTATATTATGGTTTTCTTGTTATAACGAAATAATGACATCTGATAAGTTCATTTATTTGTGGGGAAGAATTATTCCAGGAATTTCGCTTATTATTTCTATGGTTTTAAGATTTGTACCTAAATATAAAGCACAAATTAAAAATATATCAAATGGACAAAAATGTATAGGTAGAGATATGAGTAATGGCAATATTATTACCAGAGCAAGAAATGGAATTAAGATTATATCTATTATGATTACTTGGGCTTTAGAAAACGCTATTGAAACAGCAGATTCTATGAAGGCTAGAGGTTATGGGCTAAGGGGACGTACAAGCTTTTCTATATTTAGATTTGATAGAAGGGATAAGATTACTTTATCTACAATGCTTATATTAACAGTAGTTATATTAATAGGTTATTGGTTTGGAGAAAATAGCATTAAGTTTTTTCCCTATATAAAGATAAAACCTATTAGTATTTTTAGTATAGTAGTATATACGTCTTATTTTTTACTTTGTATAACTCCTGTTATAGTAGATTTTAGGGAGGAAATTAAATGGAAATATTTAAAGTTAGAGACTTAATATTTAACTATCCTCTAAAGGATACACCAGCACTAAATGGTGTTAATTTATTAATAAATCAAGGGGAATTTATAGTTATATGTGGAAAATCAGGTTGTGGTAAAAGCACTTTATTGAGACAATTTAAAACTACTTTAACGCCTCATGGGAAAAAGTATGGGGAAATTTTATTTAATTCTAAGCCTATAGAAGAAATCAGTATGAGAATACAAGCATCAGATATAGGATATGTACTTCAAAGTCCTGATAATCAAATTGTAACAGATAAGGTTTGGCATGAATTAGCCTTTGGACTTGAAAGCTTAGGATATGATAATAATACAATAAGGCTTAGAGTGGCAGAAATGGCAAGTTTCTTTGGAATACAAACCTGGTTTATGAAAAGTGTAACTGAGTTATCAGGAGGGCAAAAGCAACTTTTAAATCTTGCATCTATAATGGCAATGCAGCCAAAGGTATTGATATTAGATGAACCAACTTCACAGTTAGATCCTATTGCAGCTGGAGATTTTCTAGAAACTATAAAGAAAATTAATAGGGAGCTTGGGGTAACTATAATTATGAGTGAGCATCATTTAGAAGAGGTTTTTAGTATGGCAGATAGAGTTATTGTAATGGATAATGGAAAAATAATAGTAGATGATACACCAACCTTAGTTGGAAAAAAGTTAAAGGAAATAAATCATAATATGTTTGTTGCAATGCCATCTGCAATGAAAATATATTCAAAGGTAGAAAATGATTTAACCTGTCCTATTACAGTAAGGGATGGACGAAATTGGATTGATGAACTTTTAAATGATAAAGATATTAAACATACTAAAGTTGAAGAAAAAATTATAGAATTAGAAGATGTGAAAAAAAGAGAGATTATTAATGATAATAAGTTAAATATTAAAGAATTTAGATTTAAAAAACGAAATGAAATTAATAGTGATATTGCAATAAAACTTAAGGACGTATGGTTTAAGTATGGTAAAAATGAACCAGATGTTATTAAGGACCTATCATTAGAGGTGAAAAGAGGAGAGTTTCATTGTATTGTTGGAGGAAATGGTACTGGAAAAACCACTGCACTTTCAATTATAAGTGGAATAAATAAGCATTACAGAGGTAAGGTTGAGATATTTGGTAAAGATATAAAAAAGTATAATAGCACGGAGCTTTTTAGAAATAAATTAGGAGTTCTTCCTCAAAATCCTCAAGTTTTATTTGTTAAAAAGACAGTGGAACTAGATTTATATGAGGCGTTATCTGGATTTAAATTAAGTAAGGAAGAAAAGATAAAAAGAGTTAGAAAAATTGCAAGTTTAGTAGAGATTGAGGATTTATTATTAATGCATCCTTACGATTTAAGTGGTGGTGAGCAGCAAAGGGCAGCTCTAGCTAAGGTGCTTTTATTAGAGCCCCAGATTTTACTGCTGGATGAGCCTACAAAAGGAATTGATGGACATTTTAAAATAAAATTAGCGAATATATTACGAAAATTACAAGTAGATGGACTGACTATTGTTATGGTATCTCATGATATTGAATTTTGTGCTGAGTATGCTGACAAATGTTCATTATTTTTTGATGGGAATATAGTTACTTCAAATACTACAAATAAATTCTTTTCCGGAAATAGTTTCTACACAACATCTGCAAATAGAATATCAAGACATGTTTTTAAAAATGCTGTGACTTGTGAGGATGTGATTAAGCTATGCCAAGAAAATCAAAGATAGATAGGGAAAAAATAATGATATATGAAGATCAACTGGAAGAAAAAGTAGAAGAAGATATTGAGCAAGTCGAATTAATAAATGAAAGAAAGCAATCAGAATTAATAAATAAAGAGAAGACTATAAAAAATAAGTTAAGCGAAAGAACTATATTTGCTACAGTATTAATATTAATTGTTATTCCAATAACTATAGCATTTGGAGTATTTGTACTAAATGATAGAAAGTATTATTTTATAAGTATGCTAATAGTTTTATATACAATGATTCCATTCTTTATGGTATTTGAGCAAAAGAAGCCACAGGCAAGAGAACTTATAATAATTTCAGTTTTAGCGGCTATTGCAGTTGCAGGTAGGGGGGCATTTTTCATGATACCTCAATTTAAACCAGTAGTTGCAATTGTAATTATTTCAGGAGTATGCTTTGGAGCAGAATCAGGATTTTTAGTTGGATCGATAACAGGTTTTGTTTCAAACTTTTTCTTTGGGCAAGGGCCATGGACTCCATGGCAAATGTTTAGTTTTGGAATAATTGGTTTTTTAGCAGGAATATTATTCAAAAAAGGAATGCTTAAAAAGACAAGGTTACCACTGTGTATATTTGGTGGAGTTTCTACATTTATTATTTATGGAATAATAATGAACACGGCATCATTACTTATGTTCTCTTCAAAGATTACATTTAAGGCGTTGATGACATTTTATATATCAGGAATCCCATTTGATGCAATTCATGCTATAGCTACAGTATTTTTTTTATTTATAATATCAGATCCGATGATAGAGAAATTGGATAGAATAAAGACAAAGTATGGGCTTATAGAGAGATAGGTAATTAAATTAAAGTAAAGATATTTGACAAAAAAGAAGCAGAAGAGTTTTATAATAATCCCTTTGCAGAGCTTTTAGGAAAGATGAATTTAAAAGAGTAATGAAATAATTAGATAGTAAAAGAAACAGGTGTATCAATCTGTTTCTTTTGCTTTTTTAATTTTAAATACAAGGTATTTTGGTAAAAATGAAAATATATTCATTAACCAATATTTGGTATAATTTTTATATTAAATATTGGAGGTGCAGTATGGATGAAATAATTTTGCTTGGAATTAAAGTAGTAGCTATAATCCTTGGAGTAATAATACTATTTTGGATTATAGGCTTTAGAATAATTCCAAACGATAAGGTAGGTATTGTTGAAAAATGGTGGTCTACAAAGGGATCATTAAATGAACAGATAATTGCATTAAAAGGAGAAGCGGGATATCAACCTGCATTATTAAGAGGAGGTATTCATTTTAGGAGTCCATTCATTTATAAAGTTCATATAGTTCCTTTAGTGACAATACCTCAAGGGAAAATTGCCTACGTTTTTGCAAGAGATGGTAAACCTCTAGAAGCAACACAAACTTTAGGAAATGTAGTTAAAGAAGCAAATAATTTTCAAGATGTAAGAGGATTCTTAGAAAATGGAGGACAAAAAGGCCCACAAAGAGGAATAATAAGAGAAGGTACTTATGCTTTTAACCTTGCACAATTTGTAATTATTACAGAAAATAAAACTTATTATTTAAAGATGGGAAATAGGCAAGAACTAGATACTATCTCAACTATGTCTAGATTAATTGCTGAAAGAAGAGGATTTGAGCCAGTTATTATTGAGGGTAATAGTGACTTAGTAGGAATAGTAACGGTACATGATGGACAATCATTAGGAAGTGAAAATATAATATGTCCTATAGTTGGTGATAATCATAATGATGCAAATTACCATAATAATTTTCAAGATATTGACGCATTTTTAAGAGCTGGTGGATATAGAGGTAGACAATATCAAGTTTTAGCAGATGGAACTTATTTTATTAATAGGTTATTTGCTACAGTAGAGTATATTCCTAAAATTATTATCCCTGTTGGATTTGTAGGGGTAGTTGTTTCATATACAGGATCAAAGGGAGAAGACTTTTCAGGAACTGATTATAAGCATGGAGAATTAGTTAAGAAAGGTTATAGAGGAGTTTGGAATGAAGCTTTAATGCCTGGTAAATATGCATTTAACACCTATGCAGGAAATATAATTAAAGTTCCAACTACTAATGTAATATTAAAGTGGATTAGCAATCAAAATGGTAGTCATAAATATGATGAGAACCTTAAAGAAGTAAATTTAATTACTAAGGATGCTTTTGAACCAACCTTACCACTATCAGTAGTATTTCATATAGATTATAGAAAAGCACCTCTTGTAATTCAAAGATTTGGAGATATAAAGATGCTAGTAGATCAAACATTAGATCCTATGGTATCTGCATATTTTAAAAATATTGGACAAACTAAAACATTAATAGAGCTTATACAACAAAGAAATGAAATTCAAGCTCAAAGTTCATTGGAGATGAAGGGAAAATTCGATCATTATAATTTAGAGTTAGAAGAAGTATTAATAGGAACTCCTGGAAGTTCTAAAGCTGATACAAATATCGAAACAATATTAACTCAGCTTAGAAGTAGACAGATTGCAAAAGAACAGCTAGAAACTTATGAAACTCAACAAAGGGCAGCAGAGAAAGAAAAGGAACTTAGAGAAGCTGAAGCTATTGCAAAACAACAAACTACTTTAACTGAATCAGATATTAATATTAGAATTCAAGAAAATCAAGGTAAAGCAGAACTTATGAAGGCTAAGCAAGATGCTGAAAAAATACAAAATCTTTCTGAAGCAGAAGCTTATAAAGTTAAAAAGCAATCTGAAGCAGAAGCCTTTAAGATAAAAGTAACAGCAGAAGCAGATGCTGATAAAGAGGCAAGAGTAGGTATATCAAAGGCTATTGCTGCAAAAGAGCAAGTAAATGCATATGGTGGTCCACAATATAAGGTTATTACTGATGTTATGACTTCATTTACAAATGCAATAAAGGAAGGCCACATTGATATAGTTCCAAAAACTCTTATTAATACTGGTGCAGAAGGAGAAGGTAAGGGAGCAAATGCTTTTGAATCTTTAGTTATGCTTCTACTTAGTGAAAAACTAACTGCAATTGGAGATAATAAATCTATTGAAGAATCTGCTGATATATTAAAAATAAAAGAAGAAATAATGAATAGTTTAAGAGAAAAAAATCCTACAGAATAAAGATAAGTAAATTATATTATTAGATAGGTTTTTAGATTAAATTTTTTATTAGAGAAAAATAAAAAGATAGGAATTTATTGACAACTTATATTTTAAGGGATATAATAATCAAGAAAACAAAAATAAAGTAAAAAGGAGGTAGGAAATATGTTAAACGTGAAAAATTGTTTTAGATTAATAATTAAAAATAAGAAAATTCAAAAAGATAACTATTTTAATAATCCTATCTCATTGTGTGAATTTAAAGTTTAAAGAATTTATACAAGTTTTACTTTATAAAACTACTTTTAGTTCAATTTAAAAGTATAATTTTATATGTAAAGTAATTAAGGCCAGGGTTATTACCAAGGCCTTTTGTTTTATTTAATTTAATGTTAAATAGTAACAAAAGGCTATGGATATCCTTGGCCTTTTTGACTTTTAAACACATGAGGAGGTTAAAAAAGCAATATATGAAACAAAAGGGGGAGTTTAAATGACTAGAATATTTAAATATGTTTCAAGGTATAAAGGCTTATTATTCTTTGGAACATTTGCAATGATTGCAGTAATTGGCATAGACCTTTTTATGCCTTATCTTCAAAAAGTATTTATTGATGAAGGCATTATTCAAGGAAATTACAGTGTTATAAAGATAATTTTAATAGCACTTTCAGCAATTACTATAACAAAATCAATTTTGGGGTATTTAAAGGAATTCCTTTATGACTATTTAAGTGTAAAGGTACATGCAGATATTAAAAATGATATGTTTAATCATATTCAAAAATTAGAATTTAAATATTTTGATGAAATGAATACTGGTGAACTAATGTCAAGGATAGGTGAAGATGTAGAAAATATCTGGCAAACCCTAAGCTTTGGTGTTAGATTATTTATAGAAAATATAATTTATTTTGTTATCTCTACAATAATTTTGTTTTCTTTAAACTGGGAATTAGCTTTAGCTTGTTTTATTATTATGATTCCAATAGGTTTTATGGCTATTAGTTTAGAGAAAAAGTTTGGAGAAAGTTATGGTAAACTAAGTGATAAAACAGCAGAAATTACAACCACTGCTCAAGAGAATATTTCAGGTGTTAGACTTGTTAAGGCCTTTGCAAGAGAAAAATATGAAATTAAAAAGTTTTTAAAGATGAACAGAAAATTCTATGATTTAAGCATGGAACAAGGAAAAATAATTGGAGATTACTTTCCACCTATTGAATTTTTAACAAATATAGCTTTAGTTGTAATGATAGTTTATGGTGGTTTTATTGTTATGAAAGGGAATATAAGCATTGGTGTATTGGTAGCTTTTAGTGGGTATATTTGGAACTTAATATGGCCAATGAGAATGCTTGGAGAATTACTTGACTTACTTTCAAGAAATACTGCTTCAGCTAAGAAGATATTTGAAATAATGGATAAAGAACCTGAAATTCAAAATAGAGATAAAACTTATAGACCTAAAGAATTAGTTGGAGATATTACCTTTAATAATGTTAGCTTTAAATATAAGGATGAATATGTTCTAAAAAATATTAATTTAGATATTAAGGCTGGAAGTACAGTAGCTATAATGGGGACAACTGGATCTGGTAAATCTACTTTAATTAATTTAATTGGTAGATACTATGATGTAACTGATGGAAATATAAAAATAGATAATGTAGATCTTAAAAATTATGATTTAAACTTTTTAAGAGAAAAGATGTCTATTGTTCCCCAAGATACTTTTCTATTTTCAGATTCAATAATAAATAATATAAAATTTAGTAATGAGAATGCAAGCTTTGAAGAAGTTAAAAAAGCAGCAGAATTAGCTTGTGCTTTAGAATTTGTGGATAGCTTAGAAGAAGGCTTCTATACAGAAATAGGAGAAAGAGGTATGGGTTTATCTGGAGGCCAAAAGCAAAGAATATCAATTACTAGAGCTTTGGTAAGACAAGCTAAAGTATTAATTTTAGATGATTCTACTTCAGCTTTAGATATGGAAACTGAATATAGGTTATTAAAGAATTTATCTAATAGAGAAAATACTAGTACAACCTTTATTATAGCTCATAGAATTTCAGCTGTTAAAAATGCAGACCTTATAATCTATCTAGAGGATGGAGAAATAAAAGAAAAAGGAACTCATGAAGAATTATTAAAGCTTAAAGGCAAATATTTTGATATTTACTGTAATCAATTTAAAGACTTTAATCTTTTAGATGAGGAGGTTATATAGATGGAAAATAACTCGATAAAAAAAGATGAAGAAGTAATGAGAAGAAATAAAAGTGAAATAATTCTAAAACTTATGGTTTATCTAAAACCTTATAAATTAAAATCATTTATTGTTATTTTATTAATGATTTTTGTAATGATTTCTGGAATTGTTAATCCTCTTTTACTTGAAATAGCTATAGATGATTATATAGCAAGTCAAAATGTAAAAGCACTAATTATGATTGGTATACTTTTAGTTGTATTAAACTTAGCAGCTTGGATAGTATCAAAAATTAGATGGACAATGATAACATCAATAACCAATAATATTTTAGTTAATATAAGACACGAATTATATAGTCATATTCAATATTTATCCTTTGATTTCTTTGATGGTAGACCAGTAGGAAAAATCTTAGCCAGAGTAGTTGGAGATGTTAATGCTTTAAAGAATTTATTTTCACAAAGTATTCAATCCTTTATTCCTCAAATTTTGAATCTAATATGTGTTACTATAATTATGTTTATGCTTAATGTAAAACTTGCTTTAGCCTGTTTAGCACTTTTACCTATACTAGGGATTGCAATGTTTTGTATTGAAATTTTTTCAAGAAGAAGATGGGAAATTTATAGAAATAAAAGATCTAATTTAAATGGATTTACTCATGAAGATTTTTCGGGAATAAAAGTTGTAAAAGGCTTTGCAAGAGAAGAAGGAACAGAAAAAAACTTTAAATCTATGGTTAAGGAGCAAAGTGATACATTTATTGATGCAGTAAAAATTAATGATTTGTTTTGGCCTTTAGTTGAACTATCATGGGGGCTTGGAACAGTTATAGTATTTTTAATTGGATATAAATTATTTTTAAATGGTGAAATTAAAATAGGTACTTTAATAGCATTCTCCATGTATGTAGGGATGTTTTGGAGACCTATAATGAATCTTTCTAGCTTTTATAACACTTTAATTACAAACTTTTCAGCAGCAGATAGAATATTCGATATATTAGATATAAAACCTATTATTAAAAACTCACATAATGCAAAGGAAATTGGAAAAATTAAAGGTATAGTTGAATTTAAAAATGTATATTTTAGTTACGATGAAAATAATGAGGTTTTAAAGAATGTAAGCTTCAAGGTTAATAAAGGGGAAAAAATAGCCTTAGTTGGGGCAACAGGAGCTGGAAAGACTACAATAGTATCTCTACTAAGTAGATTTTATGATCCAACTTCAGGTGAAGTCTTAGTTGATGGTAAAAATATAAAAAATGTTGATTTAGAATCTTTAAGAAGCCAAATGGGAATAATGCTTCAAGATACCTTTTTATTTTCATCAACTATTATGGAAAATATAAGATATGGAAGATTAGATGCAACAGATGAAGAAGTTATAGCAGCAGCAAAGGCAGTAAATGCCCATGATTTTATTATGAAGTTAGAGAAGGGATATGAAACAGAAGTAAATGAAAGAGGATCTAGACTTTCTTTAGGGCAAAGACAGCTTGTATCATTTGCAAGAGCTTTACTTGCAAATCCTAGAATTTTAATTTTAGATGAAGCTACTTCAAATATAGATACTCAAACAGAAAGACTAGTACAAGAAGGAATAGAAAAGCTTCTTTATGGAAGAACTTCATTTGTTGTAGCTCATAGATTATCTACAATTAGAGATTGTGATAAAATTATGGTTATAAATGATGGACAAATTGAGGAAGTAGGAAATCATGATGAATTATTAAAAAATAAAGGTAGTTACTATGATTTATATATGGCTCAATACAAATTCTTAAGTGAAGGAGTATAGATTATAAATTTTTAATTTTAAAGTTTTTAA
>ERZ857629.1795-NODE-1795-length-21943-cov-18.078490_pt1 | contig 21943 bp, 17 predicted proteins | sample MGYA00519700_ERZ857629 | MGnify/ENA primary metagenome ERZ857629 (study PRJEB31778, sample SAMEA3449351) | human gut metagenome | biome: human gut; feature: human-associated habitat; material: faeces | place: United Kingdom | collected 2010/2012 ...
AAGGCATAGACAACATCTTCCACAACTTGACAATCACATCTACAACTGTAGAAGTGGTTCTGAAAGAATGGATGAAGGCAGCAGGTATAACCAAGCATATAACCTACCATCAAAGACGGCATACGACAGCATCGTTGGCTATCTCAGCAGGAGCAGACATATCAGCAGTGAAGGATGTTTTGGGACATGGAAGCATCACTTCTACCGAAGTTTATGCAAAAGTGGCTCTTGAAAAGAAGATAGAGGCGGTCAATCTGTTTAATGGCGTGTTTGATTGATACATACAGCAGGGAGCGAACAATGGGGAAGTCTTACTTCTTCCCTTTTGTTGGGAAATTGCCGTCAGGCTGTATTCAAAAAACGCTTGTGTTCAAATAAATCTGCAAGACTTATCTGGACACAGGCTTTTTCATGTTCAATTTAATCTTTAACTTTTACGATAAAAGTTTGGAAGTTACGGAAATAATTCTTAAATTCGCCACCAACTCAGTTTGCTCGTTTGTATGGGTGATTGGGTTATTTACTATAAAGGACGTTACGGAACGTTATCTTTGGAGTCTTCGAATCTCGCAAATTTGAATCCGCTTCTTGAAGATAAGGCAACGAGAACGTCCACGATAGGTGTATTATATCTTGACGAATGAGGCTATTATCATTTTTTGATAAGGTCTTCTATTGTCACATGTTTATAATGCGTCATGACGTGGGCTATCTGTGTTGCTTATCCTGGGAGCGGAGGCAATGCGAGAGCCTGAAGACTTGGGATGAGCGAGAAGTAGAAACTCCCACGTCTTTTTTAGTATCTATAGGAAAATTATTAATTGCCTATTTAGGGATGTTCTGTAAGGCATAATTCTTTTTTGTTATGAAGAAGTTTTTGCAAGGTTTTTGTTTTGTAGTGGCTTTGGTGTTTGTGCTCTTTGTAGACCAAAGTGTAAATGCTAATGTCGTGAAAGGTCATGTAGAGAAGGTTCAAGGTCGGACATGCTCTTGTGGTGGGACTTTAGTTGTTCGTAGCAAAATTGTTACGAAACCAGGACCAGATGATTGCTATCATTGTCATGGTAATGGCTATAATATAATTAATAAAAAAAAATGGACATGTCAGTATTGTAAGGGAACAGGAAAAAAGTTAATACAAGTGGAAGTGAAGTGGCTCCATTGTAATAACTGCGGTGCCGATTATGATTATCAATAAAATAATGTAGCAATATGAAGTTATCTATTAAGTGTTTCTTGTTGATCTGCACAATGTGTTTATCTACAACAGATGTGTGTGCGCAAAAGGCTATTATAAAATCACCGAAAATCCCGAAAATTAAGTCTCCTCGTGTTAAGCCACCTATTAATTGGGTGGCTCCAATTGGGCATGAGGTTATAAAGGCTAATGAGACCTCGTCTAAGGTAAGTACTACTACGTCTAAAAATACCAAACTGCCCGATGTTCGGTTAACTATTCCTCAAACGAAGAATTCTAAAAAGAAACAGCAAGAAATTTTGAGTCCTTTGCTTTCTTCGTACAGGCTCGATTCTCTTTTACTCGATTCTCTTTTAAAGGAAAGTTGTGTTTTGAGGTTTGTAAATTATGCAAGAATTAATAGCCAAAGTACAGAAAGTGAGGACGTAACAGCTTTCCCTTTGAGTATGGGACAACGACAGATGGCAAGACTCGTGGAACAAGACCTCTTGAAAATGGCTAAGAATAATAAGAGCTTGCAAGTTGTTCGTAGTGAGAGGGAATATGTATATGCCAAGTTGCCTGCTACAACAAAAAGAAAACTCCCTTCTATTATGTTGATGGCGCATCTTGATATAACACCGGAGGCACCAGGTGGTAATATAAAACCGATAGTTCATCGCAATTATCAAGGTGGTGATATCGTCTTGCCTTCTGGGGTTGTGCTAAGTCCAGAATCGCCACAAGGTAAACATCTGAAAGAATGCATAGGCAAGACTATCATAACAAGTGATGGTAATACCTTGCTCGGGGCGGATGATAAGACGGGGTGTACGGTCTTGGTGTCACTCATTCGTAACCTTTTGTATGGAAAGCCTTTTGAGCATGGTGATTTGTATTTTGTCTTTTCGCAAAACGAGGATATTGGCAGGGCAGCTGATGGGTTTGAAACAAAGTATGTAGGTGGTAATCCTGATGTAGTGATAGATGTAGACGGAGATGATCCTCATGCCTTTTCTGTAGAGAACTTTACTGCAGCTATGCGTATCTATACATTTCATGGTAAAAGTGCGCATCCTGGTGAAGGGTATGCCAACAAATATGGTGATGCTTTGACAGCAGCCTCTTATTTCGTAGGACAAATTCCACCCTATAAGCATCCGTCTGTTAGTCGTGGTAAACAGGGGTATATCCATTGCTATGATATTAGTCATCCAAAGGATAGCACAGGTAAGGTTATCTCTGACGATTATTTAGTGAAAGTACGTTTGCGCTATTTTGATAAGTTGGAAGGTGATACTTTGCGGCAGATGCTCGATTATGCCGAAGGGAAAACTATAGAGGCCTTCCCCTTTGTGAAAGTAGAAGCTTCGGCAGAGAACTTGCAGTACGAGAATGTAGCATATACGATGTATCCTACTTTGCCAGACATCATCAAGAAGGCTTATGCGAGTCTTGGCAAAAAAGTTTCTCCACGCAGTGAACGTGGTGGTACAACCTCGGCAATGATAGCTGCCAAGGGCTTGCGTGGAGGTGCTTGTCTTTTCAGTGGTCAACAAGCTGAACATAGCATCTATGAGTGGACGTGTGTTGAAGATATGGTAGATATGACCAAGATATTGCAGAAAATCATCATGTTGATAAACAAATAGTTAATTCTAAATTCGTGTGATCATGAAAAGAATAATATCAATACTCTTTATGGTCGTTACTGGCTTAGTCTGTTGTGTTGATGTCAACGCACAGCAATTGCCTGATGGTTACAAAAAGTTCTTGGGAGTGTGGAACTGTGAACCTCCAATTGGTGGTTTTGGTAACATTAAGGTAATAGAGGCGGATGGCAAACTTGTGGTTCGTATAAAGTCCGAAGGTGAAATAATAACTTGTAAAAATGCAGAGTTGAAAGGCAAAAGGCTCTATTTTTCATATATTGATGAAAACAATTGGGGCAAATGGACTGTGAAGAATGGTAAAATAATGACAGAACGTGGTGGTACTAATGGTGCTGTAATACATCTTTATGATACTTTCCATTACGGAAATAAAATCGCAAACGAGAAAGTGTCCGCTTGCCATTTGTATTTAGAAGAAAGTACAGAGGGTGATATGGACTTATATTTTACTTTTGGAACTTATTATTACAAAGATAATATTCTTCTTTTCGATCAGGCATCAATGTCGTATATGCATTATCGAAAATATACTAATTGGTGATGTTGAGTTTTGAAAATAAAATCTAATCTTTATCAAGATGCAAAAGAGGGTGTGCCATAAGTACATGGTACACCCTCTTTATGGGGGGATACTCGGCATGAGCTTATCCTAATGGGTGCAAGTCCCTAATAAGCCTGGTGTGGGAGGTCGGTAAATGTGAAAATAGGAGGCAACTGCCTTTTATGATTAGCATTTACCTCCTACCCGATTCGAAGCGAAGGATGCGCTTGTACTAGATGGTCGTTGTCTATTATTTCAGATTAATTTTCTTTTTAATTTCATTCGCCTCTTTAAATAGGCTATTAGGAATATTGCGGCGGCCAAGCACGGGCTGAAAATCCAACAAAGTCATGGCCCGACGCGCTGGCCATGTTCGCTACGTGTTCGTGGCCCTCACTTTGCGAGCAAAGTGAGCTACAATGCTGGCGCCGCATCAGACGATTATGCGGGCCAGCGCAATTCTCCGCTGCGAGGGCGCTGCCGCTAACCTTTAATTTTTCCGAAATGCCTTACAAACAATCGATTCGCGGCCGCTGGTAATGCTACTCGCGGCCGCGAGTAATGCTGCTTGCGGCCGCGAGTAGCGCGAACGGCGGCCGCAAATCGATGACCATATCGGGACGCCGTGGAAAATCTGGCGGAACAAACAACGGCAAAGCGGCTTTTCAACCTTCCTTCACGCCTCTTTCCATTCCTCAATCGTTCCCGTCTGCGAAGAAAAAACGACGCCGATTTTCCGCACAGGGCGCTTGTCGGCGGCGTATGGCCGCGCATATCCCTTCTCTTCTATCTGGCGGAGGGCTTCATCGGCTGTACCGTCCAGCTTAAACTCGAAGATGAACACGGCGGCGGGCGTTTCGATGATGCAATCGGCACGGCCCTCGCTCTGACGTTTCTCCGTCAAAATGGTATAGGTGCTCATAAGACGGAAAATGAGGTAGAAAGTATAGTGGAAGTAGCGCTCCCTCTCGCGCTCATTTTCCTTGCGCCGCATCGTATAGGGAATGCTGGCGAAAAAGGCCGTGAGCTGTTTGCGCAGAAGAGACAGGTTGCCGGCTTCGATTGTCTGCACCCACTCCATAGCCTCAACGGCCGTGTCGCGCGAGACTTGAAGGTAGTTGTTGGCCACCAAACTGACAAAGCCTTCCTTCACTTCCTTGTTGGGGAAGTCGAGCAAAAAGGTGTTGAAGCGGCGATTGAACCCCTTGATGGTCAGGTAGCCGCTTTGGTAGATCATGGCCAGCGGATTCTCTGCATCTGCCTTGTAATCGACGAAATCTGCTGGGCGGTAATAACGTCCCGTCAGGTCATTCAGGTTTTCGTGGTTGTGTTGCAGGAGACGGATGAGGTAAGTCGGTGTGCCAGTTGAAAACCAGAAACTATCGAGGCGGCGCTTGTCGAAAGCATTGAGCAGACTGAAGGGATTGAACATATCTGTCATGCCGCTGCTGAAATGATAGCCATCGTATTGTTCCTCAAGGAGCTCCACCATCTTGTCTGTGTCCATGTCATAAACCTCAGCCAGTTCGCCGACAGGCTGCATCAGGTTTTCCAGCAATTCGGCTTTAGAGATACCGCAAATGGCCTCGTAGTTGTCGTCCATACTGATGTCCTTGGGCTGGTTGAACCCGCTGAAAACGCTCACCTGCGAAAATTTCGTCACCCCCGTGAGCAACACGAAACGCAAATGGGCATCGGCGGCCTTGAAAGCGGAGTAAAAACCTTTGAGGATGCCCCGATTGTGGTCTTCAATCAACACTTCGTTGCCATTCCCGTCTTTCATTCTGAACCCCGAATCCATCACATCGAGCAGCGGTTTGTCGTATTCGTCCACCAAGACAACACAACATTTTCCCGTCTGGCGGTGAACCTGTTCCAAAATATTGCAGAAACGGCGGCCGAAATCGAGGTCGCTGCTGTTTTCCACGAGATATTCGTTCTCCCATTTCGCAAGATAGTCGTTGAGCGTGCTGCTCAACACATCGGGCTTCTCGAAGTTTAATCCATTGAAATCAATGTGAAACACCGTGTGTTTCTCCCAGTTTTTTTCCATCCCGTCAATGGCCAGGCCTTTGAAGAGCTCGTGCTCACCTTTGAAATAATATTCAAGGGTGGACACAAGAATGCTCTTGCCAAACCGCCGGGGGCGACTCAGGAAATAGGTTTTTCCTCTGGTGACCATGTCGTACACCAGAGCTGTCTTGTCCACGTAGACGAATCCGCCCTCACGCAAAAACTTGAAGTCTTGTATTCCAATGGGATATTTCATAATGAAGCAAATGGAGATGATTTGCGAAGATACAAATTATTTGTCGGATGCTGGTAATGGTAAGTAGGTTTCTTATGCTTTGTCTTTCACCATTACTGGAAAAAACGGCCGTTTTCCAAGCGGCGGATTTCCCCACAACGACGGGCTTTGCCGCCCCATCACAAAAAAAGTGAATTTTACGCCCTCGCATTGAATAAAAAGACCTACCTTTGTGCTATCGGAAAAACCGAATCTATATGCTGAATAATTCTCATCTATCAAGACTGATACACGAGCAGGCCGCAAAATACGGTCAACGCACCGCCCTTTCATGGCGCGACTATGAAGCTGGTGTGTGGAAGCCCGTGTCGTGGAATGAATTTTCAAGACTGGTGCGCCTCACCTCTGTTGGACTCCTCACGCTGGGCGTGAAAGTGCAGGAGAACGTTGCCGTCTTTTCACAAAACAAACCTGAAGGTCTCTATGTGGACTTCGGGGCTTTTGGCATACGTGCCGTCACCATCCCGTTCTATGCAACGAGCAGCAGCGCACAGGTGGCCTACATGGTCAACGATGCCGCCGTCCGCTTCGTGTTTGTCGGCGAACAGGAGCAATACGACACGACCTTCAGCGTGATTTCTGTCTGCCCGACGCTCGAGAAAATCATCATCTTCTCGCGCGACGTGGTGCGACACGAAAACGACCACCTCTCGGTCTACTTCGACGAGTTTCTCGCTGAAGCGGAGAAACACAAAGCCGAACTGACGCCGAAGGTGGACGCGCTCACCGCTGAAAGCACGCTCGAAGACACGGCCAACATTCTCTATACCTCGGGAACAACGGGCAACAGCAAGGGCGTGATCATCACCCACGGCATGTATCATGCCGCCATACCTGAAAATGATGCCGTTCTTCCGCTGTCGGAAAAAGATGTCATCCTGAATTTCCTGCCCTTCACCCACATCTTCGAACGCGCCTGGTCATATCTCTGCCTCGCTGAAGGTGCACGCCTGGCCATCAACCTGCGTCCCAACGACGTTCTGCAATCGCTGCAGGAGGTCCACCCGACTTGCATGAGCAGTGTGCCGCGCTTCTGGGAAAAGGTGTACCAGGGTGTCATGGAGCGCATCGAAACAACATCGGCCTTGGAGCGCCGCCTGATTCTGGGCGCACTGAAAGTGGGGGCACGTTGCTGGACGGAATATCTCTCGAAGGGGAAAACGCTGCCGCCGTTGCTCCGCATGAAATATGCTTTCTACCAGCGAACGGTGGTGAAACTCCTGCGCAAAACGCTCGGACTTGAAAACGCCAACTTCTTCCCGACGGCCGGAGCCGCCGTGTCGCCGGAGGTGGAGAAATTCGTACACGCCGCTGGCATCTGCATGGTGGTGGGCTACGGACTGACGGAATCAACGGCCACCGTTTCCTGCGACTTCATCGGGAAGCCCACAACGCTGGGCTCCGTGGGACGCGTCATCGGAGGCGTTGAAATCAAGTTTGGAGAAAACGACGAAATCCTGCTGCGCGGAAAGAGCATCACACCGGGCTACTACAAGAAGGAGGACGTGACGCGCGAAACGATTGACGAGGACGGATGGTTCCACACGGGCGACTCTGGATATATGAAAGACGGGGAACTCTTCCTCAAGGAACGCATCAAAGACCTCTTCAAGACGTCTAACGGAAAATATATCGCGCCGCAAATGATCGAGTCGAAGTTTGTCATCGACAAATTCATCGACCAGACTGTCATCGTGGCCGACAAACATAAATTCGTCTCCGCGCTCATCGTGCCCAACTACGATTTGCTCCGCAAATATGCCGAAGGAAACGGCCTTGGGGCGCTCGAAAGCCGCGAAGCGCTCTGCGCCTCACCGGAAATCCACGAGATGATTAAAGACCGCATCGACCTCCTGCAGCAAGACCTTGCACACTATGAACAGGTGAAACGCTTCATCCTCTTGCCGAAACCGTTTACCATCGCCACTGGGGAACTGACCAATACGCTGAAGGTGAAACGACGCGTGGTCTACGAAAAATACGCCAAGGAGATCGAACAAATCTATATTGACGCTGAAAAAGAAACGAAGAAATAAATGATTACCGCCGAACAACTTAAAGAAGCTAAGGACCGCGTCGAAGCGCTCAACCGCTATCTCGACATCGACGCCAAGAAAATACAACTCGAAGAAGAGCAACTGCGCACTCAGGCACCGGGATTCTGGGACGACGCCAAAAAGGCTGAGGAACAGATGAAGAAGGTGAAGTCGCTCGAGAAATGGATTGAGGGATACAAGGAAGTGAAAACGCTCGTTGACGAATTGGAACTGGCGTTCGACTTCTATAAGGAGGAGATGGTGACGGAACAGGAGGTTGACGAAGCCTATGCCAAAACCATCGAAACCGTGGAAGCACTGGAGCTCAAGAACATGCTGCGACAGGAGGAAGACCCAATGAGCTGCGTGCTCAAAATCAACTCTGGCGCTGGCGGTACGGAAAGCCAGGACTGGGCATCGATGCTGATGCGCATGTATATGCGATATGCCGAAGCACAGGGATATAAAGTGACCATCTCCAACTTGCAAGACGGCGACGAAGCCGGCATCAAGACGGTCACGATGGAGGTGGAGGGCGACTATGCCTACGGATACCTCAAAAGCGAAAACGGCGTCCACCGACTCGTGCGTGTCTCGCCATACAATGCACAGGGAAAGCGCATGACGTCGTTTGCCTCTGTCTTCGTCACACCGCTGGTTGACGACACCATCGAGGTGTATGTCGACCCATCGAAAATCTCTTGGGACCTCTTCCGCTCTGGCGGCGCCGGCGGACAGAATGTCAACAAGGTGGAAACGGGTGTGCGCTTGCGCTACCAATATAAAGACCCCGACACGGGAGAGGAAGAAGAAATCCTCATCGAAAACACGGAAAGCCGAAAGCAGCTCGAAAACCGCGAAAATGCCATGCGACTCCTCCGCTCACAACTCTATGACCGCGCCCTCCAAAAACGAAAAGCGGCACAGGCCAAGATTGAAGCGGGAAAGAAAAAGATTGAATGGGGAAGCCAAATCCGAAGCTACGTGTTTGACGACCGCCGCGTGAAAGACCATCGCACGGGATTCCAAACGAGCGACGTGAACGGCGTGATGGACGGCAAAATCGACGGATTCATCAAGGCGTACCTCATGGAATTTGCCGAAACGGATGCTGAACAGGCTTAAGGAGACAAACTGACTGTTCCTTACCTATATCTAAAAACAAGCAACGGGACAGGTGGAGACGGCAAGTGGAAGGACAATTATGAACATCCCTTCCGCAGCCCCTTCCCTTCCTGTGTGCACAAAGACCATTTACTACCATGAACCAAAAGCACCAAGCAAAACTCAAGGCCCGCGAAGCACGCCAAGCACGCCAGGCCCGCCGCGTCATCAACGGCATTTTCATCGGCCTCATCGTCCTCATGATTTTGTTCCTCCTCTGCTACTATTTCTTCTTCGGATGATCTGTAGGTGAGGAGAAAAACGGCCTGTAACGTAGGGTGTTCAAAATAAAGAAAATTCTCTGCTCTTTTTTTGCCAAACAACAAGTGGCAAAGCATGCGCACATGATAAACGAACAAAGCGCGAAAAGGAGCGCCCTGAAAGGGCAGCAAGTTCGTAGCCCAGGGCAACGCCCTGGGTATCAGCGTATAAACGACTACGCCCTGTAAGGGCAAAAGTATGAGTAAATGTTTGCCTTTTACTTTTGCCCCTACAGGGCGCAGGAACGGGGAACACGGCACCCAGGGCGTTGCCCTAGGCTACGAACTTGCTGGGCTTTCAGCCCGCACAGAGCCGCAGATAGGGCTTTCAGGGGCAGCGGCGCCACCCTCGCCATATTATTTGGTCAAAAATCGTGCAGCATTTTTCAAAATTTTGAACACCCTACCTGTAACGGGCCATCTAAACAACGGGCAGACACCGCAAAATGGTTGCCGCTGCCTGCCAGCAAGACGACATTAAAAAATGGCACTGGAAATAGAACGCAAATTCTTGGTGACGGGCGATTATAAATCGCTCGCCACGTCTCACTCGCGCATCGTTCAAGGCTATATCTGCAGCGAACGCGGGAGAACTGTGCGTGTCCGCCTACGCGACGAACGCGGCTATCTCACCATCAAGGGACCTTCAAACAACGGAGGACTCTCGCGCTATGAGTTTGAACACGAAATATCGAAAGAAGAAGCGCTCTCGCTCTTCCGTCTCTGCGAACCTGGCATCGTCGACAAAATCCGCTGGCTCGTGCCGGCAGGCCGCCACACGTTTGAAGTGGACGAGTTCTTCGGCGAAAACGAAGGCCTCGTTGTGGCCGAAGTGGAACTGGGCAGCGAAGACGAAGCTTTTGAACGCCCCGATTTTCTGGGAAAGGAAGTGACTGGCGACCGCCGCTATTACAATTCCTCGCTCCGCATACGGCCATACAGCCAATGGGAAAAGGAGTAAAATCCATAGACCGCGCAGCAAAGGCGACGGGACAAGCAACCAGGCCAATGGGCCAAGGAATGAGCAAGGATGTCTCTCCGAAGAAAGAGAAAGCACTCCTCTCGTAAACGCCGACCGCAGCAATAATCGCTGGCAAGCCGTCGCAACAGCCAGCCGCCGTTGCCAAGTCCCTAAAAAAACAACTCCCCCCTACAATCGGAGCACAAAAAAAGGAAAAATGTGCAGGAATAAGCCAATTTTTCACGCAAATACTTGGCCGTCTTAATAATAAGGACTATTTTTGCAGCCAAAAGAAGGATACTAATACATTCACTAATAAATTCAAATTAAGAAACTATGTCTGATATTGAAGCAAAAGTAAAAGAAATCATCTGTGACAAATTGAGCGTTGATGAAGCTGAAGTAACGAACGAAGCAAGCTTCGCCAACGACCTCGGTGCTGACTCTCTCGACACTGTAGAGCTCATCATGGAATTTGAAAAGCAGTTCAAGATCACTATTCCCGACGATCAGGCCGAGAAGATCTCTACTGTAGGTGATGCTATCAGCTACATCGAGGAGCACATCAAGTAAGTAATGGTTTCCATTGCTTTTTGAGAGCACACCTCTCATCCCCCCAAGGGGGGGAGGACTGCAAACTTCACGGCGGCCATAACGACGGTCTCGGGATTTTGTGTCCTCCCTCCCTTGGAATGTTTAGACATATTCGCTGAGCAATGGCGAAAAAAGGCTGCACCAACTGCCCCTCTTCTTTTCCCGTTGCCGAATAGCGCCTGACTCTTCACATTGTGGCGCCGCGCGTCTGCCATCCATCTGACGCGAGGCGCGACAGTGGCATTTGGGTGGACGGAGGAGAAAGCATACCGCCGAAATCATTGGTTGAACGGTTTGGCAGAACATTGGCAAAATTTGACAGACGCCAATGGTTCTGGCTTCATTTAAAAGGGCATTCCCGACATTCAGGAAGTAATGATGAACCATTACTAAACCTTTTCCATGCCCTGCATGAAGCTTCACGCAGACTTTCCACCAACGGTTCCGGCCTCTTGCCCATCATCCGCTACCGATGTACGGCTCCAGGCTTTATAGTCCGCAGAACTGGTTTACGCCAGTTCCTATGGTAATGGCGAAAGGGGTCTATACATTCCCCAACAAACATTTTTTGATTAAACCATCTGAGCAGGAAACAAGAAACCGACCGCCCCGGCCTGGCAACTAACACCTGCGAAGCATACACATTTAATATATATGGAATTAAAAAGAGTAGTCGTAACAGGTCTTGGTGCGCTCACCCCACTGGGCCACACAGCTCCCGAAACATGGGAAAACCTTTTGAAAGGTGTCAGCGGCGCTGGCCCCATCACACACTTCGACGCTTCTAAGTTTAAGACGCAGTTTGCCTGCGAAGTGAAAGATTTCAAGGTAACCGACTATATCGACCGCAAGGAAGCCCGCAAGATGGACCTCTATGAGCAGTACGCCCTCGTTGCTGCCATGGAAGCCGTTAAAGACTGCGGCGTTGACCTCGAATCAGTCGACAAGAACCGCATCGGCGTTGTTCTCGGCGTTGGTATCGGCGGTATCCACACCTTCGAAGAAGAAGCTGGCAACTACGCCATCAACGGCGAAGAAATGGGTCCGAAATACAATCCTTTCTTCATTCCTAAGATGATTGCCGACATCGCTGCCGGAGAAATCTCTATCAAATATGGCTTCCACGGCCCTAACTACACCACCACTTCGGCTTGCGCTTCTTCAACGAACGCCTTCGCCGATGCTTTCAACCTCATCCGTTTGGGCAAAGCCAACATGATGGTGACTGGCGGTGCAGAAGCAGCCATCTGGCCCGCAGGTGTCGGTGGTTTCACCGCCATGCACGCCCTCTCAACCCGCAACGACGACCCTGAACACGCCAGCCGTCCGTTCAGCGCCAGCCGCGATGGTTTCGTTATGGGCGAAGGTGCTGCCTGCCTCATTCTTGAAGAACTCGAGCACGCAAAGGCACGCGGTGCGAAGATCTATTGCGAAGTAGCCGGCGTTGGTATGTCTGCCGATGCCCACCACATCACGGCCAGCCATCCGGAAGGCCTCGGTGCACACCTCGTTATGAGCAACGCACTCGAAGATGCTGAAATGACGCCTGAAGACATCGACTACATCAACGTTCACGGCACTTCAACGCCTGTTGGTGACATCTCTGAGGTGAAGGCCATCACGAAGCTCTTCGGCGAACACGCCTACAAGCTCAACATCAGCTCAACGAAGTCAATGACGGGTCACTTGCTCGGCGCTGCCGGCGCTCTCGAAGCAATGGCTTGCTGCTTGGCTGTTCAGAACGACATCGTTCCGCCAACCATCAACCACGAAGATGACGACCGCGACGAACGCATCGACTACAACCTCAACTTCACCTTCAACGAAGCACAGAAGCGCCCCATCCGCGCTGCCTTGAGCAACACGTTCGGCTTCGGCGGACACAACGCCTGCTGCATCGTCAAGAAGTTTGAAGACTAAGACTTTAAGCTGATGGGGAAATTGCCTTTAGTAATGGTCGCGACCATTACTAAAGACTGAAAATTCCCATAGTGAACATAAATTAAATTGCCCAGTAACTTCGGATAATTGGTGTCGTGCTTTTCCATCAGCCAATTACCGAAGTTATTGTTTTACCTAAGCAGAAGTCGGGAACAAGGAAGTTCCAAGAACCAATGGCAGCAAATGGCCCACAACCAACCCACCAGCCTGCCAAAAAAGCCATACAACCCATGAAAAGAGTCCGGTTTCCAGAGAGAACCCCGGCATTTTCCCATGAAATCTGTGTGAGATTACAAAAACAAGTTCTGTGGCAACTCAGGGTCACTCCGTCTGGAAGAAAGTCAAAACATAAGAAGAAATCCTCCGCCTTGACGCATTGAAGCACAGTAGCACCTTCTCGAAGCGCAGCCCTATCCCCCTGCGCCGCCAATCTATTTCCACGATAGCTCAAGGCGTTGCAAAGGATTTCCACGCAGTCTCCATGAGTTTCCACCCCTTCTCCGCAAGATTTCATCGGCATACTCCTCTCCTCAGAATTGTTCAAGTTGTTGTTTGACCATAACTTAAACGGAATATCCCCCTCCAGCTCCCTGCATCCAAAACATCCTCCCATGGTAGTTAATCTAATCGACAGAGTGAAGCATTCCTTCAGCAAAGACAAGAAGCTCTCCTCTGCTTTATACGGAATACTCGGATTTTATCCACACAATCTTGAATTTTACCGCGCCGCGCTGGCCCACAAATCGCAGAGCTACCGCAACCGCGCTGGTAAACCTGTCAACAACGAGCGTCTGGAATATCTTGGCGATGCCATCCTCGAAGCCGTTGTGAGCGACATCGTCTACCACCGCTACCCGCGCAAACGTGAGGGCTTCCTCACCAGCACGCGCAGCAAAATCGTGCAGCGCTCTTCGCTCAACAAACTCTCTGCCGACCTCGGCCTCGACCGCCTCATCAAGACGACGGCTCAACCAGGACCGCGCAGCAACAACATCGGCGGAAACGCCTTTGAAGCGCTTATGGGCGCTGTTTACCTCGACCGTGGCTACCACCACTGCCAATGGTTTATCGAGAAACGCATCATCGGCCGCCTGCTCGACATCGACGGCGTGGCCAACAAGGAAGTGAACTTCAAGAGCAAACTCCTTGAATGGACGCAGAAAAATCGCATCCTGGCTGAATACAAACTCGAAGAGAAAGCCGACGAAAACAACGGCACACAGCTCTTCCACAGTTCGGTCGTGCTGGAAGGCATCGTTGCCGGAACGGGCGAAGGACACTCAAAGAAGGAAAGCCAGCAGATTGCAGCGAAGGAGGCGCTCACCAAACTGCGCCGCGAACCGAAATTCCTCGACAGCATCTACCGCGCCAAAGAGAAGCGCACGGCGATGGAGGCCGATGAGGTGTGCGTGGTGCCACGCATCGACGAAATTGAGGAAGAGATTGCTCAGGAAGCCAAACCGCATGTGAGCCGCAATGCCAAACTGGCACCGTCGCGCACACCGAAAGCGAAGAAAAATGCCGCCAAACCAGCCGCTGCTGAGGAAAAGGGCGACAACAAACCGGCAACAGGCGCTAAACGCGCTCCGAAACAGACCGCTAACAACGAGGCCACCACTGCCCCGGCAAAGCAGAATGAACAGCCCAAACGCAACGAGAGCCGAAAGGAGCAGCAGAATGCCGCCCAGAAGGACATGAAGCAAGGTGCTGAACCTTCACAGAAGGAGAATGCACCGTCTCAGAAAGACAACGCACAGCCTCAAAAGGGAAATGCCCCATCTCAAAAGGAAACGGCCCAGAACCAGAAGGATAATCCCGCTGCACAAAAAGAGGCTGACGCTTCGCAGAAACAGCAGAAGTCGGCCCAGAAGTCGGCCGATAACGCCCAGAGAAACGCTGACGCTTCTCAGAAAAACGGCGAAGCCGCCCCAAAAAACGCGGAAGCCGCCCAGAGAAAGAAGAACGCTTCGAGCGAGGAATACAATGCTCCGACATCTGCGGAACCTTATGACGAAACTCTGCAGGACACCTCTGACGCTGACATGCGCCAGGAACGTGCCCCGCGTCGCCGTCCTTCACGCCGCTCGCGCCGCGCCACCGCCCTTCCTCCCGTAGACGGTACGCCACGCAACGAAGCTGAAGCCGAACGCGAAGCCATCGTGCGCCAAGCTGAAGAGGCTGCCTACAGCCAAGAATAAATCGTTTACAGCCAAGGATGAACCATCCAAAGCCAAATAACCCGCAGGCACACGTGGCTTGACTTCACCAAAATCAAAGTCCCGGCCTGCACGATTCTTTTAAGCGTTCCGAACATGCTGACCCTTTCGCTCAGCGCGTTCGGAACGCTTTTTAAATACTTAAATACGCCAACTCCTTGCTGATACTTGCGCAACGAAGGAAGAACCACGCCCTTCAAAGGAAGGCGGGAGCAGAGAAGGAAAACACGATGTGAGAAAAGAGGTTTTTCTTGCAAAATACAGGAGTGTACCACGTGTACACTAGACTAAAACAAGGAGAAAGCAATGCGGAAAAACTATATACCACTTTCGCTCACCTATACACTGACCTTTATTAGCAAAAATAATGTATTTGATTTTCAGAGTATTATAAACTTTTATATCTATATCAACAACGATATGAGGTTGTACGAGTTAAAAAGTATCTATAATTTTGCATCTGAAAAAGACACACAGGACATTAACCGACCTAAACCTTCTAACTTACTAAACTCAGACGGCGATTCATCGCCAACAGTTCCGTGCAACGGCACTATTATCCTCCACACAAAAAAGGGTTCCCTGCACACACATGAGAGCGCTCTCCACACACAAGAGGTTGCTATTCATTGACGAGGGGTGCCGTTGCACTAAAGGAACTGCGCAAGATGATTGGCGCACAGCCCACGCGCCGTTATCCAGATGTATGCCGCTGGAAGAACACAAACCTATTTTACAATCCCCAAAACCATCGTAATTTTTCTTCATAACCAATGGTTTGCCCCGTTCACGTGGAAACACATGAATGGGGCATTGATTATTTTTGCCCCTCCCGCCACAAGAAGCCGGGCAAAAATCGTATATTTGCGCTACAATGGCAGGCAGACATTTCTTTTTTCACGTTCAGCTTCCTGCACACCTATTTATAATATACAAAATCACTATGAATACAATCAAAAACACGGTTGCGACACGCGTCAAGCAACTGCAAAAATGGATGGAGGAGGAACGCCTCGACGCTCTCATCGTTCCCACCATCGACCCCCACAACAGCGAATATACCCCCGACCACTGGAAGGCCCGCGAATGGCTCACGGGATTCGATGGTTCTGCCGGCACAGCCGTGGTGCTGGCGGAAAACGGTGGGGCGCTCTGGACCGACTCGCGCTATTTTCTGCAAGCCGAAAAACAGCTCAACGGCACGCCATTTGAACTGATGCGCGACGGTATGCCCGGCACGCCATCGGTGGCGGAATGGCTCCGCAAAAACCTCCCGCAAGGCGGCAACATCGGTTGCTACGGCGAAATCATGACGCAGGAACTGGCTGATGACCTGGTTGGCGAACTGGGAGAGGAATACCAATGCGTCGTGACGGAAAACGACCCCTTCAGAGCCATTTGGACAGACCGCCCTGCCCTGCCCGACGAACCGCTCGAAATCATGCCCGACGAAACAGCGGGATGCTCGGCGGCCGACAAACTGCACCGCATTTTCGAAGCGGAGCACAAACACTGTCCTGAAGCTAAATATTTCCTGCTCAACGACTTGACGGAAATTGCCTGGGCGCTCAATCTGCGCGGCAACGACGTGATGTACAACCCCGTATTTGTGAGCTATCTGATGGTGGGACAAAGCCGTTCGGTACTCTACACCGATGAGAAACGCCTCAGCGCCGAAGTGAAACAACACCTATTCAATGCCGGCGTGGCCGTCAAACGCTACAAAGGATGGAAGAACACCATTGAAGACGCCACAGAAGGGGAAATCTTCGCCTTCTCACGCGCCATGAACCTCCGCGTCATCAACCATTGCAAGAGTTGCAACGTGCCCTTCCGCTTTGTTGAATGGGAAATCCCCACGCTCCGCGCCGTCAAAAACGCGGCAGAGCAAGAGGGATTCCGCCGCGCCATGGAGCGCGACGGCGTGGCAATGGTTAAATTCCTGCGCTGGCTTGACGAAAACGTGGCCTCTGGAACCCTGACGGAAGTGGGCGTTGACGAAAAACTCACCGCCCTGCGTGCCGAACAGCCTGGTTTTCGCGGCCTCAGTTTCGCCACCATCGCTGGCTATGGTCCTCACGGTGCCATCGTCCACTATGAAGCCACAGAAGAAAGCGCCGCCACGCTCCGCCCCGAAGGATTGCTGCTGCTTGACAGCGGAGCACAGTATGACTGCGGCACCACCGACATCACGCGCACCATCGCCCTCGGCCCCGTCACCGACGAAGAGCGCCGCGTTTACACCCTCGTTCTGAAGGGCCACATCGGCCTCTCGCGCTGCCACTTCCCCGAAGGAAGCACTGGCATCCAGCTCGACCTCGCCGCCCGCTATGCCATGTGGCAGGCAGGATATGACTTCGGCCACGGCACGGGCCACGGCGTTGGCCACCGCCTCTGCGTTCACGAAGGCCCGCAGCAAATCCGCAAAAACCTGCGTGGCTGCACCATGATTCCTTTCCAGGCCGGCATGACCATCACTGACGAGCCGGGCATCTATGTGGCTGGACGCTTCGGTGTGCGCATTGAAAACACGCTGCTCGCCATCCCCGCCCAAACCACCGATTTCGGCACCTTCCTCACCTTCGAACCTCTCACGCTCTGCCCCATAGACCTCCGCCCCGTGGATCTCACCATGATGGACCAAACGGAACGCCAATGGCTCAACGACTACCACGCCACTGTGCGACAGCGCCTCATGCCGCTGCTCAGCGATGCGGCCGACAAGCAATGGCTGGAAAACCAAACGAAGGAAATCTAAGTATAGGTGTTCAACATTACTATAATAGTACCCAGTAGGGGCCAAATCCTCAACGCCGTCCCTGACTTTTTCACCACTTTTTTTTGCCGACCAAAGGAAATGTCTTAATTTTGCAGGGAAAAGCCGAACGGCCTCAAAAACACGCGCTAAGCCACACTTACGCAGCGCCCCAAGCAACGGACATAAATAATTCATCAAATAATAAAATTTAATTCAAAGATTTATGTGGTTAACTAACTCATCTATCGGACGGAAAGTCATAATGTCAGTAACAGGCATTGCGCTCATTCTGTTCCTTACGTTCCATGCTTGCATGAACCTGGTTGCCCTCATCGACGCTGAAGCATACGACATGGTGTGCGGAGCATTGGGCGCTAACTGGTATGCTGTTGCCGGAACCGTCGGCTTGGCAGCGCTGGTGGCAATTCACTTCATCTACGCCATCATCTTGACGTTGCAAAACCGTAAGGCACGCGGTAACAACCGCTACGCTGTGACCAGCAAACCAGAAAAGGTTGAATGGGCATCTCAGAACATGTTGGTGCTCGGCTTCATCGTTGTGCTCGGTCTTCTGCTCCACTTGTGGAACTTCTGGCGCAACATGATGTTGGCTGAATTCACCAATGGCGGCTACGCTTACGACCTCAGTGTCAAGGCCGACAAAGGTGCAGACCTCATCGCCTACACTTTCAGCAACCCAGTGTTCACCGTTCTCTACATCGTATGGTTCGTTGCCATCTGGTTCCACATGACCCATGGTTTCTGGAGCGCCTTCCAGACCCTCGGCTTGAACAACAAGACTTGGTTCTGCCGTTGGAAGACCATCGGCTCAGTCTACGTATCACTCGTGATGCTCATCTTCTTGGCTGTTGCCGTTATCTTCTTCATCCAAGGCTTCTTCTGCGCTGCTTGATAAGACACCATATATATATCAAGACAAACGCAACAAGGATTTTTACATAAAATCATCTCATAAATTCTATTCAGAACATGGCTAACATAGATTCCAAGATACCTGAAGGTCCTATTTCTCAAAAATGGACAAACTATAAAGCTCACCAGAAACTGGTGAACCCTGCCAACAAGCGTAAACTTGACATCATCGTTGTCGGAACTGGTTTGGCTGGTGCCTCTGCCGCTGCTTCTCTCGGCGAAATGGGCTTCAAAGTATTGAATTTCTGCATCCAAGACTCACCCCGCCGTGCACACTCAATCGCTGCACAGGGTGGTATCAACGCTGCAAAGAACTACCAGAACGACGGCGACTCTGTTTACCGTCTTTTCTACGACACCGTGAAGGGTGGTGACTACCGTGCCCGCGAAGCCAACGTTTACCGTTTGGCAGAAGTGAGCGCCAACATCATCGACCAGTGTGTTGCCCAGGGTGTTCCTTTCGCACGCGAATATGGCGGCACTTTGGCCAACCGTTCATTCGGTGGCGTTCAGGTGAGCCGTACTTTCTATGCCAAGGGTCAGACAGGCCAGCAGCTTTTGCTCGGTGCCTACTCAGCCTTGATGGCACAGGTTCACGCTGGCACAGTGAAACTCTTCTGCCGCTATGAAATGCAGGATGTCGTGATGATTGACGGCCGCGCACGCGGTATCATCGCTCGCAACCTCGTCAACGGCAAGCTCGAACGTTTCGCCGCTCACGCCGTTGTGCTCGCAACTGGTGGTTACGGAAACACTTACTTCCTCTCAACCAACGCTATGGGTTGCAACTGCTCTGCAGCCATCGCAGCCTACCGCAAAGGTGCTTACTTCGCCAACCCTGCCTACGTACAGATCCACCCGACCTGTATCCCTGTTCACGGCGACAAGCAGTCGAAGCTGACTTTGATGTCAGAATCTCTGCGTAACGACGGCCGTATCTGGGTTCCGAAGAAGCTCGAAGACGCCAAGAAACTCCAGAAGGGCGAAATCCAGCCTACTGACATCGACGAGGCAGACCGCGACTACTATTTGGAGCGCCGCTACCCGGCCTTCGGTAACCTCGTTCCTCGTGACGTGGCTTCTCGCGCCGCCAAAGAGCGTTGCGATGCTGGCTTCGGTGTGAACAACACTGGCTTGGCCGTTTACCTCGACTTCACTGAAGCTATCGGCCGCTTGGGCATCGACGTTGTGCTCCAGCGCTATGGCAACCTCTTCGACATGTATGAAGAAATCACCGACGTTAAGCCGGGTGAAGAGGTGCGCACAGGTGCCGACGGCATCAAATATACCAACCCGATGATGATCTATCCGGCCATCCACTACACAATGGGCGGTCTTTGGGTTGACTACGAACTCTCTACCAACATCCCTGGCCTCTTCGCCATCGGTGAATGTAACTTCTCTGACCACGGTGCAAACCGCCTCGGTGCTTCTGCTTTGATGCAGGGTCTGGCAGACGGATACTTCGTATTGCCATACACCATCCAGAACTACCTCAGCGACCAGATCACCGTTCCACGCTTCTCAACCGACCTGCCTGAATTTAAGGCTGCTGAAAAGGCCGTTCAAGACCACATCAACCACTTGCTCAACATCAAGGGTAAGAAGTCGGTTGACAGCATCCACAAGGAACTCGGCCACGTGATGTGGGAATACGTAGGTATGGCTCGCTCTAAGGAAGGCCTCCAGACGGCTCTTGCCAAACTGAAGGACATCCGCAAGGAATTTGAGACCAACCTCTTCGTTCCACAGCTCGAAGGTGTCAACGTTGAGCTCGACAAGGCCATCCGTCTGAACGACTTCATCACTATGGGCCAGCTCATCGCCATCGATGCGCTCCACCGCGAAGAATCTTGCGGCGGCCACTTCCGTGTTGAACACCAGACAGAAGAAGGCGAAGCCAAGCGCGACGACAAGAACTGCTTCTACGTTTCATGCTGGGAATACCAGGGCGAAGACAAAGAGCCTGTCAAGTACGAAGAGCCCCTCAAGTACGAGGCTATTGAAGTCAAGACTCGTAACTACAAGAACTAATTGGTAGAATCAACAATCTAAAGACAATCCAAAATGGCTAAAAATATAAGCTTTACTATCAAATATTGGAAGCAGAATGGTCCTAAAGATGCGGGTCACTTCGACACTCGTGAGATGCACGACATCCCCGACGACACTTCTTTCCTCGAAATGCTCGACATCCTCAACGAGGAGTTGATCGAAGAGGGTAAAGAACCATTCGTTTTCGACCACGACTGCCGCGAAGGTATCTGCGGTATGTGCTCACTCTATATCAATGGTACGCCTCACGGCAAGACTGCTGCCGGCGCCACTACCTGCCAGCTCTACATGCGCCGCTTCAACGATGGCGACGTCATCACCGTTGAACCTTGGCGTTCAGCTGCTTTCCCTGTGATCAAGGACTGCATGGTTGACCGCTCTGCCTTCGACAAGATCCAGGCTGCTGGTGGTTACATCTCTGTTCGCACAGGTGCTCCTCAGGATGCCAACGCCATCTTGATTCCGAAGCAGGATGCCGATGAAGCTATGGACTGCGCCACTTGTATCGGTTGCGGCGCCTGCGTTGCAGCCTGCAAAAATGGTTCTGCCATGCTCTTCGTCAGCTCAAAGGTGAGCCAGTTTGCATTGCTGCCTCAGGGTCGTCCTGAAGCTGCCAAGCGTGCAAAGGCAATGGTTGCCAAGATGGACGAACTCGGCTTCGGTAACTGCACCAACACGCGTGCCTGCGAAGCTGTATGTCCGAAGAATGAGACCATCGCCAACATCGCCCGCCTCAACCGCGAGTTCATCAAGGCTAAGCTCCACGACTAATTTCTTCCAACAAGGGAGCGCGGCCTGCCATACGGCAGCCCCATCCCTGTAAACAAGGCTAATATCGCCTGAATAAGGCCTCTATATGAAAATCCCCGCTACGGTTTGAAACCGTAGCGGGGATTTCTTTTTACAGTTTGCCCAGACGAAGGGTAAAGTCGCAGAACTTATAACGTATCTGACAAAAACAAAGGGCAATTTCCACCGCCGTCCCACCCCACCCCAAGAACAAGGCAGGCACTGCAAAATTCCAAAATCTAAGCCTGTCAGCGAATCTGGGAGCAGAGACGAATGAATCTGGGGGCGGAGACGAACGAATCTGGGAGCGGAGACGAACGAATCTGGGACGGCGTACACTTGTATCTCGTCCCACATTCGCTGAGAGGAATAGAGATTGAAACGGGAAGTTATAAGTTGCTGATCTGCTTGAACTTGTGACTCAGAATACAGATTCATCTGATTTTACTGAGGCTACTACTACACGCAAAAACAGAAGTATCAACGCGAGTTCGGGATAAGGATTGCGTAAAAAATAGGGTAAAACGAGCTAAAATA
>ERZ857629.1803-NODE-1803-length-21876-cov-11.393612_pt1 | contig 21876 bp, 15 predicted proteins | sample MGYA00519700_ERZ857629 | MGnify/ENA primary metagenome ERZ857629 (study PRJEB31778, sample SAMEA3449351) | human gut metagenome | biome: human gut; feature: human-associated habitat; material: faeces | place: United Kingdom | collected 2010/2012 ...
AGCGCGGCATCATCTATGTCGACGAGATCGACAAGATCGCCCGCAAGAGCGAGAATACCTCCATCACGCGCGACGTTTCCGGCGAGGGCGTGCAGCAGGCGCTTTTGAAGATCGTCGAGGGCACGCTTGCCAACGTCCCGCCGCAGGGCGGGCGCAAGCACCCGCATCAGGAGTTCATCCAGATCGACACGCACAACATCCTCTTTATCTGCGGCGGCGCGTTCGAAGGGCTCGACAAGATCATTGAGAGCCGTCTCGACCGCAAGGCGATGGGCTTCGGCGCAGATCTTAAGAGCAAGAACGACGTGGACGAGAGCAGGATCTTACGCGAGGTGCAGCCGCACGATATCCTCAAGTTCGGCATCATCCCCGAGCTGGTCGGCCGTCTGCCAGTCATCACCACGCTTGACGCGCTCACGCGCGAGGATCTTGTCAAGATCCTCACCCAGCCGAAAAACGCGCTCGTCAAGCAGTACCAGAAGCTCTTTTCCTACGACGACGCCGAGCTTACGTTCGAGCCGAAGGCGCTTGAAGCGATCGCCGACAAGGCCATCGAGCGCAAGATCGGCGCGCGCGGTCTGCGCGCGGTGATGGAGGGGCTGCTGATGAACGTGATGTACGACCTTCCGTCCGACCGCACGATCGACCGCGTGACCATCACGCCGGGCTGCGTGGAGGGGACGGAGCAGCCGAAGATTTCCCACCGCACAGACAAGGAAGGGGAGGGGCCGTCGCTGCCGGCGGACTCCGCTTCATAAGGAGATACCCCATGGAACCTGTAACAAAAAACCTTCCGGTGATCGCCATGCGCGGGCTGACCGTTTTCCCGCGCATGACCACGAGCTTCGACATCGAGCGCGCGATCTCCGTGCGCGCGCTTGAGCGCGCCATGGAAAACGGCGAGGAGATATTCCTCGTCACGCAGCGCGGCCTCGCGGTCGATGAGCCGGAGGAAAAGGACCTCTACGAGATCGGCACCGTCGCGCGCGTGACGCAGATCCTGCGCATTTCCGAGCGCGTGCTGCGCGTGATGATGGAGGGCGAACGCCGCGCGCGGCTCAAGCGCCTCTGGCAGCGCGAGCCGTATCTGCAGGCGCAGATCGAGCTGATCGACGAGCCGCCCCTGCCGCGTCAGGGCAAGCGGACGGAGGCCATGCTGCGCCAGACCTACGCGAGCTTTACCGAGTATGCCGAGCTGACGCAGAAGCTGCCCGACGAGGTCTACGCCGCCATTCTCGGCACGAACGACCCCGGCTATCTTGCCGATTTCATCGCCCAGCAGATCAACCTGCGCTATCAGGACAAGCAGGAGATCCTGAGCGAGCTGCGCCCGCTGCCGAGATTGCAGCGCATGAACGAGATCCTGCGCCGCGAGATCGACGTGACCGCCATGGAGCAGGACATTGAGAGCAAGGTCCGCTCCCGCGTGGGCCGCATCCAGAAGGACTTTGTTCTGCGTGAGCAGATCAAGGTGCTGCAAAACGAGATCGGCGAGGGCGGCGAGGACGAGGAGCTGGACGTCTACCGCGAAAGGATCGCGGCGGCAAAGCTGCCGGAGGAAGCGGAGAAAAAGCTTTTGAAGGACGTCGACAGGCTCGCCAAGCAGCCCTTTGGCAGCGCGGAGGCGAGCGTGCTGCGCAACTATCTTGATACCTGCCTCGACATGCCGTGGGGCGTGGAAACGAAGGAGCGCGCGAGCGTGGACGCCGCGCGCAGGATCCTTGACCGCGATCATTACGGGCTGCAAAAGGTCAAGGAGCGTATTCTCGAGTTCGTCGCCGTGCGCCAGCTCAACCCCGAAGCGAAGGGCCAGATCCTCTGTCTTGCCGGCCCCCCGGGCGTCGGTAAGACGTCGATCGCGCTGTCCGTCGCCAAGGCGATGAACCGCAAGGCCGCGCGCCTGTCGCTTGGCGGCGTGCGCGACGAGGCGGACATCCGCGGACATCGCAAGACCTACATCGGCGCGATGCCCGGCCGCATTATCGAGGCCATCACCCGCAGCGGCTCGATGAATCCGCTGCTCGTGCTTGACGAGGTGGACAAGCTGTCGAGCGATGGGCGCGGCGACCCCGCGAGCGCGCTGCTCGAGGTGCTTGACAGCGAGCAGAACCACGCCTTCCGCGACCACTATCTCGAAATCCCCGTCGATCTGAGCCGCGTCATGTTCATCATGACGGCCAACACGCTCGACACCATCCCGCGTCCGCTGCTCGACCGCATGGAGATCATCGAGATCCCGAGCTATACGGACGAGGAAAAGCTCCGGATCGCCCAGCAGCATCTGCTGCCCAAGGAACGCAAAGCCAACGGCCTGACCGCCGCAGCGCTGCGCGTGGACGAGGACGCGATCCGCGCCGCCATCGCGCGCTACACGCGCGAGAGCGGTGTCCGCTCGCTGGAGCGCCAGCTCGGAAAGCTCTGCCGCAAGGCCGCGATGCAGCTTGCCACAGGCAGCGCAAAGCGCGTCACCGTGACGGAGAAAAACCTTGCAGACTTTCTCGGCACGCCGCGCATCACGCCCGAGCGCATCCCCGAGCGCGATCTTGTCGGCGTGGTGAACGGCCTTGCGTGGACGGAGGTGGGCGGCGAGATCCTGCCCGTCGAGGTCGGCGTGATGGAGGGCAGCGGCAAGCTGGAGCTTACGGGCAACCTTGGCGACGTGATGCAGGAGAGCTGCCGCGCGGCGCTTTCCTGTCTGCGCCAGCGGGCGCAGGAGCTCGGCATCGCGCCGGACTTTTACAAGACGAAGGATATCCACATCCACTTCCCCGAGGGCGCCATCCCCAAGGACGGCCCCAGCGCGGGCATCGCCATTGCGACAGCGGTGCTCTCGACGCTGACGAACCGCCCCGTTCGGCGCGATGTCGCCATGACCGGCGAGATCACGCTGCGCGGCCGCGTGCTGCCGATCGGTGGGCTGCGTGAAAAAACGATGGGCGCGCTGCGCGCGGGCGTACATACGGTCATCATCCCGAAGGACAATGAAAAGGATCTCAATGAGATCGATCCCAGCGTGCGCGAAAAGCTGCGCTTTGTGCCGGTGGAGACGGTGGACGCCGTATTTGCTTCGGCGCTCGTGCTGCCGGAGAAATGCGCCGCGTCCGGCTCGCGGGAGGGCTTTCTTCCCGTGCAGGAGAGCGGCCTTTCCAGCGCTGTGCGCGCATAACGGCCGGCGGAAAGGAGAATGGGACCATGGCAATCAATTTCAACAGGGCTGAGTTCCTCCTCTCCGCGGCGTCGGAGAGGCAGTTCGTGCGCGACGGGATGCCGCAGCTCGCGTTTGCGGGGCGGTCGAACGTCGGCAAGTCCTCGGTCATCAACCGGCTTGTCAACCGCAAGAACTTTGCCCGCGTGGGCGCGTCCCCGGGCAAGACCTCGCAGATCAACTACTTTAGGATCGACGGAAAGCTCTATCTTGTCGATCTGCCGGGCTACGGCTACGCCAAGGTCTCCAAGGCTGAGCGCGACCGCTGGGGAAGGCTCATGGAGAGCTATTTCCGGTCGGCGGGGCTTATCCACCTCGGCGTGCAGATCGTCGATGCGCGGCACAAGCCCACGGCGGACGATATCACCATGCATGATTTCTTCGTGCAGACGGGCTGCCCCGTTGTGATCGTTGCCAACAAGCTCGACAAGCTCAAGCCGCGCGAGATCGAGCCGAATCTTGCGCTGATCCGCGAGACACTGAATTTGCGTGACGACGAACTCGTCATTCCGTTCTCTGCCGAAAAGGGCACGGGTAAGGAGCAGCTCATTGCGGCGATCCTCACGCGTTTGGACGGCTGAAAAGGAATAATGCCTAATAGAAAAGCCTCTGTATGGTTTCACCATACAGAGGCTTTTGATCATATTTCCAGGGGGATCACTTACGCAGCGTCAAAAGCGCGGTGCAGTAAGAGAAGGTTTCAAACGTCAGCGCAGGGAAGTGGGGCCGCAGCTCGTCATAGACGAAGTAGATCTCGTCCGCATCCCACGCATCGCCCGCAGCCTTGCGGCACGCTTCAAGGTCTTCGCGTGTGCGGAAGGCTATGTCGCCGATGAAGATGCAGCCATCCTCCCGCAGAAGCGGCAGAAGCGCGTGCAGAAGGTCGACCTTCTGCGCGTCCGTCAGGTGGTGGAGCGAGTAGGTCGCAACGATAGCGTCGTACTGCCGCGCGCAAAGCTCGGGTACGAGACCGTTGGAAAAATCACCCTGATAGAGCTGCGCTTCCGGCATTTTTGCCTGCGCCAGCTCGATCATGCGCGCGGAGAAATCCTGTCCGCAGATCCGGCAGCCCTGCGCATGGAGTCTTGCGGTCAGAACGCCCGTGCCGAAGCCGATGTCCAGCACATCGCGCCCGCTCTGCGCCAGTACGCGCCGGTAGAGCGCGTTCATCATGGCGCGATAGCCGGCGAAGGGATAGCGTCCGTTTTCATCGGAGAGGCCGACGCTCCTGTCGTAGCCGTCGGCCCAGAGGTCGAAGCCGGTGCTGCTCAGCATATCAGTTCTCCTTTCCCTTCAGCGGGGGAAGGCCCAGCTCGTAGAACGCCACGGCGCTCGCCGCGGCGACGTTGAGCGAGTCGACGCCGTGATACATCGGGATCTTTACCGTATAGTCGCAGCTGGCGATGGTCGAGGATGCAAGCCCGTCGCCCTCCGTGCCCATGACGATGGCGAGCTTCGGCTCTTTCGCAAGACGCGGATCGTCAAGCCGCACAGAATCATCCCGCAGCGCCATGGCGACAGTGCGGAAGCCGAGACCGCGCAGCAGCTGCGTCCAGTCCCCGCCTTCGGGCAGATATGTCCACGGGATGAGGAAGACGTTGCCCATGCTCACGCGCGAGGCGCGGCGGTAGAGCGGGTCGCTGCCCGCGCTCGTGAGCAGCACCGCGTCCATGCCGAGCGCGGCGGCGGAACGGAAGATCGCGCCGATGTTCGTCGGGTTCATCACGTTTTCGAGCACGACGACGCGCCGCGCGCCGCGGCAGACGTCCTCAACGCTCCGGAGCGCCGGACGCCGCATGGCGCAGAGCATCCCGCGCGTTAAGTGAAAGCCCGTGAGCTGTGCGAGCACGCTTTCCTCGGCGGCATAGACGGGAATGTCCGCGCGGCAGCGGGCCAGCAGCTCGCGCCCCTTGCCTTCCACGTGCTGTCGCTCCATCAGGAAGGATACCGGCTCGCAGCGCGCGTCCAGCGCGCGGCCGATGACGAGCGGGCTTTCGGCGATGAAGAGCGCGTTTTCGGGATCCGCGCGGTTGAGCAGATGATTCTCCGTCAGCCGTGCGTACACGTCGAGCGCGGGATCGGAGAAATCGGTGATGTGGTGAACGATGGCCATGAAGCGCTCCTTTATGACTGCAAAATATCCAGCAGCGCCCGCACGTCCGGCAGGACGAACGTCGGCTGCGGCTGCGCCGCGGGCAGGTCTTCCTCCTTCGTCTCGCCCGAGAGGACGAGCAGCGTGTCGATGCCGGCGTTTGCGCCGCTGGCGATATCCGTGTAGACGCGGTCGCCGATAAGCAGCGTTTCCTGCGCGGAAACGCCCGCCTGCTGCATGGCGAGCAGCGGCATCGCGGGCTCCGGCTTGCCGATGACGACGGGGCGGCGGCCCGTCGCGCGCCAGAGCATTTCGCACACGCTCCCGCAGTCGGGCACGAAGCCGTAGGACGTGGGGCATACCCAGTCCGGATTCGTGGCGAGATAGGGGACGTTCTTCCCCAGCAGGATGCAGGCGTCCTCCAGCTTTTGGAACGTCAGCTCGGTGTCAAAGCCCATCAGCAGCGCGTCCGCATCCTCACGCGAGGACGCGACGGCAAAGCCCGCTGCGCGCAGCTGCGACTTCATCGATTCTGTGCCGCAGACGTAAAAGCGGCGCGCTTCCATGCCGCGGCCGCGCAGGTGCGCGATGAGCGCGTCGACCGACGTGAGGAAATCCTCCGGCTCCGCCGCGACGCCAAGGCGCGTGAGCCGCTCTACGTAGGCGTCCACGCTGCGCGAGGAATTGTTGGTCAGATACCGGTACTGCCCGCCGCGCGCGCGGATCAGCGCGAGCAGCTCCGGCACGCCGGAAAAGAGCGTGTCGCCGAGGTACAGCGTTCCGTCCAGATCGAAAAGGAAGAGCTTCTTCCGCCTGAGCGCGTCAAGTTCCGCCATGCCTTACGCCTTCTTCTTTCCGTCGATGAAGATGAAGAACAGCGAGCTGACCGCCAGCAGATAGGGATAAAAGAGGTTCGGCATGATCTCAAACGCCGAGACCTGATAGCCGAGGTTGTGCGCCGCCGCGATCGCAACGAGCATCTGCGCGCCGTAGGGGATGATGCCCTGGAAGATGCAGGAGAACGTATCGAGAATCGAGGCGGCCTTGCGCGGCGTGATGCCGTATTCCTCGCTCATTTCCTTGGCGATGGGGTTCGCCATGACGATGGCGACGGTGTTGTTCGCGGTCGCAATGTCCATCGCGCCGACAAGCAGCCCCATGCCGAGCAGGCCGCCGCGCTTGCCGCGGAACGCCTTGCGGATCCAGCCGAGCAGCGCCTCGAAGCCGCCGTACTCGCGGATGAGCGCGCAGATGGCGGAGACAAGGATCGCGACCATCGACGTTTCAAACATGCCGGAGGCGCCTGCGCCCATGCTTTCCAGCAGCGCCTTGACCGCGAAGATGCCGGTCTGACCGGTCGCGCCGGTGGCAAGCGTGATGATCGCGCCGGACACGATGCCGGTCAGCAGCACGAGGAAGACGTTGATGCCGATGATGCCGCCGATGAGCACGAGCACGTAGGGGATGATCTGGATGAGGTTATAGGCGGGGATCTCCGCGGGCGTCACGTCGGCGTTCAGCGTCAGCACGAGGATGAGCGCGAGCGTTGCGAGCGCGGCGGGGAGGGCGATGTGGAAATTCTCGCGGAATTTGTCCTTCATCGCGCAGCCCTGACCGTTGCAGGCGGCGATGGTCGTGTCGGAAATAAAGCTCAGGTTGTCGCCGAACATCGCCCCGCCCATGACGGAGCCGATGCACAGCGGCAGAGAATAGCCGCTCGCGGCGGCGATGGGGATGGCGATGGGGGTGATGAGCGTGATGGTGCCGACGCTCGTGCCCATGGCGGTGGAGACAAAGCAGCTGACGACGAACAGCACCGCCACGGCAAACTGGGAGGGGATGATCGAGAGCGTGAAGTAGGCCACGCTCTCCGCGCTCGAGCGGCCCACCACGCCGACAAAGATACCGGCGGCAAGGAAGATGAGCAGCATCGTGACGATGTTCTTATCGCCGATGCCGCGGCCCATCAGCACGAGCTTGTCGTCAAACGACAGCGCGCGGTTCTGCGCGCAGGCGACCAGCAGCGCGACGAGGAAGATGACCACGATGGGGATGGAATAAAAACCCATCGGGATCCTGAGCGCATATTCAAATATGAGCCCCAGCCCCAGATACAGGAACAGGAACACGAGGATCGGCAGCAGCGCCGCGGGATTGGATTTCCTTTGCATGATGATAACTCTCTCTTTCTCCAAAATACACAGCAAAATACAGAAGAAGACGTCTCGCGGAGAGGAGACGTCTTCTTTGCGATGTGAATTATTATAAGAAACATGGCGTTTCTTGTCAAGCAATTGCGGCAAAAAGCACAAAAAAGCGCTTGACAGACGCGCTCTAATCTGTTAGTGTGAGCATATACTCTAACGGATTAGAGAGGAGAGAGACATGGAGACGCCGAAGATATTTGAGAGCGAATACCGCTTCTGCGAGATCCTGTGGGCGCACGAGCCGGTAAAGAGCCGCGAGCTGGTCGAGCTGTGCGCCGAAAGCCTCGGCTGGAAGCCGACGACGACCTACACGGTCATCAAGCGGCTTTCCGAGCGCGGCGTGCTGAAAAACGAGAACACCGTCGTCACCTCGCTCGTCTCGCGGGACGAGGCGCAGACCGCCGAGATCGACGAACTGGTGGATAAGCGCTTCGGCGGCTCGCTGCCCGCGTTTGTCGCGGCCTTTGCCAAATCCCGCCGCGTGAGCGACGAGGAATTGGACGAGGTGCAGCGGATGATCGCGCGCTTCAGGGAGGGACAGGCACATGACTGACCTCTTTTTGAAGATCGTCAACCTGAGCATCAGCGCGGGCTGGCTGATCCTTGCGGTGCTCGCGGTGCGCTTCGCGCTCAAAAAAGCGCCGAAGTGGGTCATGCCGCTCCTGTGGGGCGTGGCCGCGCTGCGGCTCGTCTGCCCGCTTTCCATCGAGAGCGCGCTCTCGCTCATCCCGAGCGCCGAGACGATCCCGCCCGAGGTCGTACACTTTGACCCGAGCCCGAGTATCGCAAGCGGCGTGCCCATCATCGACGAGACGGTCAACCCCATCATCAGCGAGAGCTTTGCGGCGCCGGCCAATACGGGCGCGAGCGTCAACCCGCTGGATATGTTCACCTTCGTGATGGCGTGGGTATGGCTCGCCGGTATGGCCGCGCTGCTGATCTACGCGCTCGTGAGCGCGGGAAAGCTGAAAAAGAAGCTTACAACGGCGATCTTGCTGCGGGACAACATCTATGAGAGCGAATTTGTCGATTCGCCGTTTGTCTTCGGCGTGGTGAAGCCAAAAATTTACCTCCCCTTGCACATGGACGGGGGGACGGCGGCGCACGTCATCGCGCACGAGCGTGCGCACCTTGTCCGCCGCGACCACTGGTGGAAGGTGATCGGCTACCTCGTGCTTGCGCTGCACTGGTTCAACCCGCTCGTATGGCTGGCCTACATCCTCTTCTGCCGCGACATCGAGCTGGCGTGTGACGAGAGAGTTGTGAAGGGGCTGGACGGCGCGGAGCGCGCGGACTATTCGCAGGCGCTGCTGTCCTGCGCCGCGCAGGGAAGAGCCATTGCAGCCTGCCCGCTGGCATTTGGCGAGGGGAACATCAAAACGCGCGTGAAAAGCGCGCTGAACTATCGAAAGCCCGCGTTCTGGGTAGCCGCGGCGGCAGTGCTGGCGGTTGTGATCGTGGCCGTGTGCTTTTTGACCGATCCGGAGCAGGATATTTTCAAGGACGGCCGCTTCGAGATCGCCGAGGTCGTTTACACCGCGCCGGATTACGCCTACGATACGACGATCCTGACGCTGCCGCGCGGCGTGGAACTGACGGAGCATCGGGACGGCTGGCAAACGGTCAGGAGCATCCGCATCCACGGCGGGCTGACGGGCGAGAGCGGTACGCTCTGGCCGGCCGAGATCAATGCGCTGCGCGCGGAAAAGGGAAGCTGCTACAAAAAAGCGGAGGAGGAGACCCTGTTCGCCGACGGCTGGCGCGGCGGTATGAGCGCCGAGGCGCTGCGGCGCGGCAACGCCAAGGTCTGGCGCGCCGACAGCGGACAGTACGGCGACTGGAGCGAGGAGTTCTGGATCTTCCAGCAGAAGGACGGAACGGTCTACCTTGCGAGCATCCCGCGCCGCGAGACGGCGTTTCGCTGGGTCTTCCGCCTTGCGCGGCAGGACAGCCCGCTGGCGGCGCTTGCCCCGACCTATCAGCTTTCCTACGCCGCCTTTGACTCCCCCGCCTATGACGAGGGCTATGACGAGGTATTTGCGGACTTTTCCCTGCGGCTCGCGCTTTCTACGGACGAGAACGGCGGCATGACCGCCGTGCTGTCGGACGGGGAGTGCTGCTACTCCTGCTCGAACTGGGAGGAGATCGACCTCAACTACACGAATTTCGACAGCCAGTTTGCAAGCGGCGATTCCGACTGGTATGGCTGGACGAATGTGAACGCCGCGCAGCTGCGCAGGGGCAATGCCCGCGCGTGGCGCGGCACGGTGAGCGCGGAGGACACCGACGCGATGATCCCGCACGCGGCGATCCTGCGGCAGGACGAGCTTGCGCCGATGATGCGGTGGCTCCTTCTGCAGCAGACGGACGGCAGCGTCTACCTCGCGCTGGGCTATGCCTCCGGCGTGACGTATCCTTATCGCTGGTGCATCCGGCTTTATGAAAATGACTACGGACTCGCGCCGAACTATGTCCTCGGCCGCGTCATTTTCGATTCGCCGCACGGGCAGCGGACCTATGACGAGGTGCTCGACGGGCAGGCGCTGCGGCTGACGCTTTCGCGCGATCAGCGCTGGGCGCTCTCCGCCGTGCTGGCGGGCGAGGGCTGCTCGTATCCCCGTTCGTACTGGCAGGAGATCGTGCTGACGAAGGATAAGTTCGACGATCGCTTTGCCCATGATGCGATCGAGCTGGTGGGCGGCCGGAGCGCCTGGGCGGAAGGGTTCAGCCCCGAAGCGCTGCGCAGAGAGAATTACCGCGCATGGCACGGCGTCTCTACAGACGCCGACCGCGCGGCCACCGTCCCCCGCACGGAAAGCGCGGGGCAGGATGAGCTGGCGCGGCTCGACCACTGGCTGCTCCTGCAGCAGACGGACGGCAGCGTTTACCTTGTTCTGAGCGAGAACGCGTTCCAGGACTATCGCTGGGTCGTCGCGCTGGCTCCGAGCAGCGGCGGCGCAGCCATCACATATGAGGAGAGCGCGTCCCATGGCGTGGAGCTCGCCGCCGCCGACCTTGACGGCGACGGTCTGCTCGAGCGCCTGGTCTACAGCAGGACGGATGCGGGCGAGTATCTGCTGCGCGTCTGCAAGGGCGACGAGGAGCTATGGCACGAGACGCTGCGGGCGCAGGAAGCGGCGGTCTCCACTGCGTACTTCCTCTGCCGCGAGGGAGGACGCGACATGCTGCTGGAATACAACGTGGTCGGCAGACAGGGTAATGATGACCATTACGCCTACTACTACGGCCTCCTGACCTTTGAAAACGGCAGACAGAACATTCAGGAAAACAACATTGCCAGCATCTACCTGAAGCCCAATCCCAGTCAGAGCGGAGAATGGACGGCGGAGCACCAGCAGTTTGCGGCGCGCGTGAACGCGCTGATGGACAGCGGCACGCTGGTCATCGCGGCGTGGGGCGGGGAGCTTTATCTGCGCGGCGACGCGGCGGACTTCCGCTGTGTCTCGCCGTTCGGCGAGAACAGCACGAGCTGGGTCGACAGCGCGCTTCTGCGGCTCACGGGCGGGAATATCCGCGTGACGAAGGACGCGAGCGCCTTTTACGGCACGAAGCAGAAGACCTACAGCGGCAGGGCGGCGGACAACGACAATGCTCTTTCGCTGCTGCGCGGCCAGTTCGCATGGGACGATGTGACGGACGGTGGATCGCACACGCCGGATGCGGCGGCCTACCGCGTGGAGCTTTCCGGCGGCAACTGCATCCTGACGCTCTGGGAGGGCTGCGACTACGCCCGCCTTCAGGACGCGAACGGCGGCATCCACTGGCTCTCCGGTGCGCTGGGCCGCGAGAAAAACGACGGCGTTTCGGCGGCGGAGCTGGTGAACAGACTGTTCCTCAAGCTGGAGTTCGACTATCTCTACGCCGCGATCCCCGACTATCATACCTCCGGCTACGCCCGCGAGGTGCTCGCAGACTGGGAGCCGATCTACGCCGAGGGCGACTGCTGGGTGCGCTATACGAACGGTGAAACAAGCGTGCAGGCCTACCACAGCGCTGCGGAGGACAGCGACGCTGCCGTGCGCTTTTCCACCACGGATCCGAACTACGAGACATCGCGTCAGATCAGCCCCGCGCTGCCCGGCGGGGTATGCGTCGGCACGCCGCGCGCGCAGGTGCTTGACACCTACGCCGAGCTGAGCGACGAGCCCTACTGGGACTATGAGGGCGACTACCTCTGGTATGGCGAATGGATGGAAACGGGGCTTGGCCGCGCGATGATCTTCTGGTTTGAGGACGGCAAGGTATCGCGCATCGAGCTGAACAACATGTTCAACTGATCCCGCCGCGCGGAGAAAATGAAAAGCGCCCCTCTCTTTTTAAGAGAGGGGCGCTTCTGCATCTCATAAAGCAATGAAATTCTACCGTTGGTTAAAAAATAAATCAACTAATTATACTTCTGGTGGCTGTTCAACGTGCGCAGGGCGCGTTATACTGAGGGCACAACAAAAAACAAGCGGCGAGACACCGCGGCCCTCAGGGCCGGAAAGGATGCAAACCATGGAAAACAAGACTGCCGATCATATCCGCTTTTACCGCAAGCAGAAGGGGCTGACGCAGGAGCAGCTGGCTGAGGCGATGGGCGTTTCCGTCGCGGCGGTGAGCAAGTGGGAGCAGGGGCAGAGCCTGCCGGAGATCCCGATGCTGATGGAGCTGGCGGACTTCTTCGACCTTTCGGTCGACGCGCTGCTGGGCTATCGGCTCCGCGCGAACGACCGCAAGAGCGTGAGTGAGCGGCTGCGTGCGCTGCGCCGAGAGGAAAAGGTCGACGAGGGGATCAGCGAGGCGGAGAAGGCGCTGCAGAAGTATCCGAACACCTTCACCGTTGTCTACGAAAGCGCGATGATGTTCGACTTTGCGGGGATGAAGCGCAAGGACAAGAAGCTGCTGAACCGCTCGCTTGACCTGTTGGCCCATGCGTGCCGCCTGCTGCCGCAGAACACCGATCCCGAGATCAGCGAGCTGTCGATCAAGCTCAGCATGGCGGATGTGCTGTTCGAGATGGAGGAATTTGACCGCGCGCTTGCGATCCTCAAGGAGAACAACGCCTGCGGCTTCCTTGATGCGCAGATCGGCAATCTGCTTGCGGGGCTCAAGGGTCGGCGCGAAGAGGGAGTGCCCTATCTTTCGATGGCGCTGCTGCGCGGCGTGACGATGCTGGTGCGCACGGGCGCGGGATTTGCGGGCGTTTTTGAAGCGCGCGGCGATACGGGCGCGGCGCTGGATATCCTGCAATGGCTGCTCACGATGCTGGATGGGCTGAAAAAGCCCGGCGAGATCAGCGAGCTGGACAAGATCGGCGCGCTTTTCCTCGCGGCGCGTGCTCAGCTATTCTACAGCCGCGCGGATATCCCCACGGCGCGCGGGGAGCTTGCGCGGGCAAAGGCGCTGGCGAGGGCGTATGACGCCGCGCCCAGCCACAAGGCGGAGAATATCCGCTTCTACGAGGGCAGAGAGACGGTCGGCATTTACAGCGAGCTTGGCGACAGCGCGATGGAGGCGGCGTTCCACTCGTTCTACGGCGACAGCGGCACGGAGGAGCACAAGACCTTCTGGGAGAGCGTGGAATAAAGGGAAAAGCGTCGGGCCAGCCCGACGCTTTTTCTTATGAGATCGAGACGACGAGATGCCAGACGGCGTCGGTGAGATAGTAGCCGAGGATCGCCGAGACGAGGTTCGCCGTCAAGGCGTAAGCTGCGGCGCGCTTTTTGCTGTGCCCCTCCAGCATGCCGCAGCCGGCATAGAGATAGGCTTCGACAATGAGGATGAGCAGCTCTGCGGGAAGGAAAATGACGAGGTAGCCGAACATACTCAGACCGCGTTGAATGGCAAGTTTCGAGGAAGCGATCGCCAGAAGTCCCTGTGTGAAGAGATTGACAGACAGGAATGCCATCCAGTTTTGCTTCCACGAATACTGAAACAGCAGCAGGATGATCCCCTCAATTAAGAGCGTGGGTACGAGCGTTGCGACAAATTGCAGCAGATAGCCGGGGATGGTCGAGGGCACGGAAACGGTGACCGCCGACGTGTCGTCCGACCAGCTGACCGTGACGGACGATTGCAGCACGCGGCGATTGAGCACGTCGGAGACCCAGACCTTGCCGGACTCGGTAACGAGGAGGATGCGATAGGTGCTCGGCACACCGACATAGCCGAACCAGTGCAGCGCATTGCCGGAGGCGTCGCTGCCCCTGGAAAAGAGGTGGCTGAAGATCGGCGCGCCGAAGGTTCCCTGTGCCGTGCAGGCGTGCCATCCGGCGGGGATGTTGTCGAGCAGCAGAGCAAGGAGTTCTTCATTGAGCGGGACGGTGCTCTCGCTGCCGTCGCTGTTCGTGATGACGGTGCTCTGCCTCAGGCTGCTGTTACCCTTGCTCGCGTCCCAGTCACCCTCGGCGAGCAGGTCGAGGTAGTACGGCTCCTGCGGCGCGTTTTTGACGCGCACGGTGAGCTGGGGCTTCGGCCCGAAGTCGGCGAGGGCAAAGGTCGTGAGCGCAAGAGATGCAATGAGCGCAAAAACAAGCGCGAGAAACGGCTTTCTTTTCATCGTGTTCCTCCTTTTGCGTGGGGGGCTTTTCCATCTTCCTCATCTTTAGACGAAGCGCGCGGCGGAAAAGTTCCCGCCGCGCGCGTTTTTCTGCGAGCCGTTACGCCCAGGTGAAGTTCTCCTCGCCCGCGAGCTGGGCGAAATGGTACTTGACGATGCCGAGATCCATTTTGCTGTATGCGCCGCCGAGGCTCTCGGCCTTGACCGCGCCGTCCGGCAGGAGCGTGAAGCGGAAGCGCTGCTGGTTGACCGCCGTGGGCGCGAGCATGGCTGCCTTCATGCCGCGGCCGAACCACTCGGGCATCGTGCCGCTTGCGCGGCAGCATTCGCGCAGCGGACGGCTCTCGTGCTCAACGCCCTGTGTCTCGCCGCAGCCGAGGGCGATGACCGCGCGCAGCTCCTCGCCCTTATCGACGAGGATGTTCTTTTTTGCCTGGCCGCGGCTGAACGTCAGGCCGACCCAGCAGGAGTTCAGCCCCAGCATCTGTGCGAGCAGCACGACGCGCTCGCCGTACCAGCCAAGCTTTTCGTCAAGCTCGCGGCTCTTTTTGCCGACCAGCGCGATGTAGTTATGTACGCCGGTGAATTTGCCGTAGTGTGCCATGAAGCCGCCGAAGGCGTCCGGCTCGTCCGTGATGAGCTGGAGGTGCAGGCCGCCCTCCTCGTTGCACTGAGCAAGCTCATCGCGCAGACGCTTGACGGTTTCGGCATCGATGGGGGTGTCGAGGTAGGCGCGCACGCTGTGGCGCGCAAGGATCGCTTCGAGCATGGTCATAGGGATTCCTCCTATCAACGCTTTGTGCCCGCATTATAACATGATTTTCTGGAAATCCATAGTGCTTTTTTAAAATTATTGCCATTTTGCTTTCGGCGGCGCAGCCCTCTTGCACTTTGATGCAAATGTGCTACAATAAAGAAAAAGACAATGGGGGGATTCTATGGACTGGTATGCGATCCGACAGACGCTGACGCCGCTGGAGAGGGAGCCGGCGGCGGACGAGGCGGCAGTGCTGCTGCTCACCTCGGATGAGCTTGCGCACCTGCAGGAGCCTTCGGAGCTGGCTGAAGTGCTCGTGCACACGCCGGGCGCGCGGGACGCGCGCGTGTGCAAGGCGGAGGTGCGCTCCAACTATCTGTCGGGCACGCTGTCCCTCCCGGAGCACGGCAGAGACGGCGGACGGATCGGCTGCGGTTATCTTGTTACGCGCGAGCGAGTGGTGCTGGTGGATGACGGCGGGACGATGGAGGCTCGGATCAGGCATATTGTAAAGGAAAAGCGCCTGACGGAGAAAAGCGTTGGGCATTTTCTCTATCATTTCTTTGAGCTGCTGATCGCAAAGGACCTGCACCATTTGGAAGAGATCGAGGACCGTGCGGCAAAGCTGGAGGACCGTGTGCTCGCGGGCGAGCTGGAAAACTTCAGCGCGCCGATGAGCGCGCTGCGCAAGGAAGCGATGGCATGGTACCGCTATTATTCTCAGCTCGATGACGTGGCAAGCGAGCTGTGCGAGAATGAAAACGGATTTTTCTCTGACGAGGAATGCAGGCTGTTCCGCCTGTTTGAAGAGCGTGTGATCCGCCTGCGCGAGGAATCGCAGCTGCTGCGCGAATACTGCGCTCAGCTCCAGTCGCTGTTCCAGTCGGAGATCGACATCCGGCAGAACCGCATCATGCAGATCCTGACCATCGTGACGACGATTTTCCTGCCGCTGACGCTGCTCGTCGGCTGGTACGGCATGAATTTTACCGGCATGCCGGAGCTGCAATGGAAGTACGGCTACCCAGCCGTCATCCTTGTGAGCATTGCTGTGGTGGTGCTGAGTCTGTGGGTGTGCAAAAAGAAGAAATTCTGGTAAGAAAAAAGGAACGGCGCGAGCCGTTCCTTTTTCTTTTGATAGAAGTTATTTCTTGTCGAAGTAATAGTCGCGGAAGTTGTGGTACTGCGCGGCGTAGTAGCGCAGCAGGCGGTAGAGCCGTGCGGGCGGCAGGTCGCCCTTGCAGAAGAGCGTGTGCGTGCCCTTGAAGGCGCGCAGCTCCCCGGCAAGCTCGGGATCCTTTACATAGCGGCGCAGGATGCCGGTCGGCACGTTCTGCCAGAGGGAGACGGTGTGGCTGTAGACGCACTCGTCCCGCCGGCCGTAGACGACGTCGTCGGCCAGAAGCTTCATCATGTTCAGCCCCGCTGCGCGGCAGAAGTAGCTGCTGCGGCCAAGGCGCGGGTTGATCTCAAAGAGCACATAGCGGCCTGTGCGGCAGTCGTACTTCATGTCGATATTCGAAAAGCCGACGTAGCCGAGCTTTTCGAGAAATTCCTGCATCCGGTCGTACAGCGTCTGATCGCCGCGCGAGAGGATGGCGGCATAGTTGCCGACGGATTTGGGGTCGTAGTATTCGAGCACCGGCTGGCCGAGGCACATCGCGCGCACATGACCGTCGGGGTCTGAATAGCTGTTGAGCACGCGCATCGCGTCGTCCCCGCCGGGGATGAACTCCTGCAAAATGAGCTTGCCGCGGTAATCCGACGCGTTCATGTGCCCGACCATCTCAAGGTACTGCGCCTTCGTGTCGAAGAAGAAGACCTTCTTCTGCCCTTCGAAGTGGCAGCGCAGATAGTCGAGCGCGTTGGAGTTTTCGGGCTTGACGACAATGGGAAAGTCGAACGGCAGACGCTCGACAACGCTCTCGCGCTCCTCGGGGGAGGCGACGACGGTCTTGGGATAGTCCATGCCGTACTGCTCGCAGAGAGCGTAGAACCTGTCCTTCGTGTCGAACGTCTCGAGCAGCTCCTCGGAGATGAAGCGGTTGGCGATCAACCCCTCGAAGTGGTCGTAGTGGCGGCAGAGGAGACCCGTGTAGTAGTCCGAACAGGGGATGACGAGCAGCTTTTCATAGTGCGCGGCACACTCCCGCAGCACATTCAGCAGCGCGTCGGGGAAGACCTCCTCGCGCTCGAGCGCGGGAATGATGCGGCAGTCGAACAGGTGCGAATGGCGCGTGGGAACGAGCTGCTGCGTGCAAAGCAGCAGCGGCGCGACGCGATACGCCTCCTGAAAGAGCCGCGCCGTACCGTAGGCGTTCTCGTCGCTGCCGAGGATGATGGGGAGAAAGTCCTGCCGCTTCCGCTCGCGCGTGAGCGCGGCGGAGACGGGATGCGCCGCGTCGTACTCGGCGAGGTATTTGAGCGTCAGCTCCACGTCGCTCGGGTAGGGAACGAAAACGCTGCCGCGCTTCATCGTCGTCTCCTCGCCCTTGCCGGTGAGCAGAAGGACGCGCGGGCCGCGATCGTCAAAAATGGCGCGGCGAATGCACGCGGCGCGCTCCTCGAGCACCAGATGCGGGCAGGCGACGTGCTTTTCGATGTCGGCGGCGATCTGCGCGAACGGCTCCTCGCCGGAGTCCTCCTCGGTGATGTAGACAAAATCGCAGTTCTGCCCGCTCAGCTCGCCGAGATCCTTCCTGCGCTGGAGGGCATGGGAGCCGGGGCAGCCGAAAATGGAGATCATTTTCCGGTTGGGGTATTCGATCTTCGTCGAGCGGTAGAGCGCGTCGAAGCTCATGCGGTTGTGCGCATAGTCGACGATGACGGTGACATTTTTGTCGCGGCTCTCGTAGATCTGCATACGTCCCGCGGCGCGCGCCTTGCGCAGTCCCGAACGAACATATTCCTCCGGCACGTCGAGCGCCATGCAGATCGCCATGGCGGCAAGCGCATTGGAGACATTGAAAAGCCCGGGCATGGTGATGGAAAATTCGCCGCTGTACTTCGGCGAGATGACAGTGAAATAAAGCCCGTCCGCGCGCTTTTCCGTGTGCTTGCAGTAGACGGTGTCCGTCTCGTGCGAGCCGAACGTGATGAGCTTGCAGCGTCCCTTTGCATATTCAACGACGCGCCCGGCGTGCTTTGCGTCGGTATTGACGCAGCCGAAGCGGCAGGAATCAAAGATCTTGAGCTTGGAGGCAAAGTAATCCTCAAAGTCCGGATGCTCGATGGGGCTGATGTGGTCGCTGCCGATATTCAGAAACGCGCCGACGTCGAACGTGATGCCGCGCACGCGGCCGTACTTGAGCGCCTGAGACGAGGCCTCCATCACAAGATGCGAAATGCCGGACTCATAAGCGTTTTCAAAGTGCCGGTAGAGCTCGAGCACCTCGGGCGTGGTGATGTGGGACTCCTCGGTGCCTTTGCCGTCGTAGTTGTCGATCGAGGAGAGAATGGCGCACTCGGGCTTGTTTTCCGCGCGCAGCCAGTCGTTGAGGATATAGCGCACGTAGTAGGCCGTGGTGCTCTTGCCCTTCGTGCCGGTGATGCCGACGCTCGTGAGCTTGTCCGTCACATGATCGTAGAAGAGCTGGCCGAGCACGACGAGAGAATAGCGGATGTCGCTGACGAGGATGCAGGGGGCGTCTGTATCGTGCTGCCGCTCGGCGACATAGGCGATCGCGCCGCGCGAAAGCGCATCGCGGAGGTATTCCTCTTTGAAATGCGCGCCCTTGCAGATAAAAAGCGCGTTTGCGCCGAGCGCGCGCGTGTCGTAGGTCAGGCATTCGATCCCGCGCGGCAGAAGTTCCTCCGGTATCGTGCTGCCGGAGAGAATGCCGGCATCGCGCAGCGCGCCGATATATTCTTTCAGGGTGTGGACGGTGTTCATAAGCGGCTCCTTTGGGTCTTGCTTTTTCGGCAGGACTCGCTAAAATATAGAAAGCAAATTTTTTCCGAAAGGGGAAGCTGAAAAATGACTTATCAGGAAGTGCTGGAAAACGCGAGGACCTGCATCGGCCCTTACTGCAAGGCGTGCAGCGACTGCAACGGCAAGGTCTGCCGCAACACGATGCCGGGTCCCGGCGCCAAGGGCGAGGGCACGGGCTTCATCCGCAACGCGGAGAAGTGGCGCGCGCTCTGCCTGAACATGGATACGATCTGCGAAAACGCGCCGGTCGACACGTCGCTCACGCTTTTTGGCCGCACCTTTGATATTCCGGTGTTCGCCGCGCCCATCGGCGCGATGCGCCTGCACTACGGCGACAAGTACGACGATCTTGCCTATAATGATATCCTGATCCGCGCGTGCGCAAACGCGGGCATCCTCGCTTTCACCGGCGACGGCACCGACCCGAAGGTCGTCGAGGGCGCGGCAAAGGCGCTCAAGGGCAGCGGCGGCTGCGGCGTGCCGACCATCAAGCCGTGGGACATGGATACCATCCGCGAAAAGCTCGCGCTTGTGCAGGAGGCCGGGCCTTTCGCCGTCGCCATGGACATCGACGCGGCGGGGCTGCCGTTTTTGCAGGGACTCACGCCGCCGGCGGGCAGCAAGAGCGTGGAGGAACTGAAGCAGATCGCTTCCTGGGCGGAGCGTCCGTTCATCCTGAAGGGCATCATGACCGCGCGCGGCGCGCAGAAAGCGCTTGAGGCCGGTGCAAGCGGTATCGTCGTTTCAAACCACGGCGGGCGCGTGCTCGACCACTGCCCCGCGACGGCGGAGGTGCTGCCGGAGATCGCGGACGCGGTCGGCGGCAGAATGACCATCCTCGTCGACGGCGGGATCCGCACAGGCGTCGATATCTTCAAGGCGCTCGCGCTCGGCGCGGACGGCGTGCTCATCGGCCGCCCGTTCGTCACCGCCGTGTACGGCGGCGGGGAGGAGGGCGTGGCGCTCTACGTCCAGAAGCTCAAGGCGGAGCTGGCCGACACGATGCGCATGTGCGGCGCGCACACGCTTGCGGAGATCGAACGCTCGATGCTCTACGGCTTCTGAGCGCTACAACAATATAGTATAGCACCGCACAAAAGCGCTGACAAGGGATAATCCGGTAATTTCCAAACGAAGAGGGCTGCATATACGCGGCCCTCTTTTGTCTACATATATAGATAAATATGGAAAATATCTGCGAAAACGGGAACCAAATCCTGCCGCCGCGCGTCTATATCAACAAAAGCCTTTCCAAAAAGAAAGATGGAGGAGAGAAACGATGAAAAAGACGACGGGACGCATCCTGCTCACAGCGCTGACGGCGCTGGCGCTGCTGCCGACGCTCGGCGGCTGCGCGCAGGAAAAACAGGAGGATACCGAACAGAATGACTTGCAGGCGCGCGAAGCGGTTGCGCAATGCTGCGCGGATATCTTCGGCAGCGCGGAGGAAACGGGCGCTTACCACATCCGCGTGACGGATGAGCTGGACGGCGGGCGCGTGGACGAATACGACTGCGCGCGCGGCGCGGATGAATGGGGCTATGACAATTCGCCGGTGTATGCGCTCACCGAGCCGTCGATGTACGGCGACGAGCCGTGGTATGCGGCGACAGAGCAGGACTGGGAAGCCTGCCGGAACGGGATCGCTGCGGAGATCTCCTATGGAGCGGACGCGATCGCATTCATTCCGCCCTGGGGGCCGATGAAAATGTATGCAGACCGTGAAGCGGAGTACGAGCATCCGGGCGGCAATGTGCTCCGCCTGACAAGAAACGGCGAGATCACTTATTATAAAAGCAGTACGGCGCATGCGGCGCAGCTGCTGTTCAGCTATGCACAGAGCGCAGTGATGGAAAAGCTGTACGACCTGTATGTGGACGGAACAGAGACGGACTATGAGACGATCGCAAACGACTTCTGCGCGCAGTTCGCTGCCAATCTGAACGCCGCGCCGCGCTGGTTCAACGGAAAACCGGATGACGCGGCGGCGCCGGTGAAGGAGCGCGTGTTCGATGCGTATTACGGAACGGACGATCCGAACTTCTGCTTTGGCTTCGGCGTGATGATGCGCTTTGACGAGCCGGAGTCCTCACAGCGCTACAACTGGGAGGCCGGCAGCGGCATGATCGAGCCGACGGGCGAGGGCGAGTACGGCGATTATTTCGGCTGGGGCATGGCTGCGGACGCGTGCAGGGGTGAAGAGGGAAATTGGTATATTGACGGCACATGGACGGGCGGCGGCGCGGTCTGGCTGCCCTATATCGGCCGCAGTCTGGATTCGGATCAGCAGGAGGCGACGGCATCGCAGCTTGCAGAGTGCTGGTTTCTGTCGTCGGGCGAGTCGCACGAGTGGCGGCTCCCCAATATGATTTACGACCGCCCGGGCGCGGAGGTGCGCGAGATGTTCGCCGCGCTCACGCCGGAACAGGCAGCTGAGCTGGAAACAGGGCTGCGTGCGGTGTGGGACGATCCGACCCGTGCCGAGATTTTCCCAGGCGGCTTTGACGCCAAGCTGAGCGGGGACTGAAGCGGCACTGGGAATCATTGCATTTGCAATCCGTGGCGAAACAGGGTAGGATAGGAACCGTTCTTGCAAGACATATTCCATATGCGAGGAGGTTTGACGCCATGTTTTTTAACTGCGGCAGCTTTGATTGCAGCAGCCTGATTGCGATGCTGTGCCAGCTCTTCGGCGTTTGCAACGGCTAAGAGTGAAAATGAAAAGGGGGACGGAAGTACGGCTTCCGTCCCCTTTTGCTGCGAAAAACACACTTTTTTGCAGAGCTAAAAATCTTTTTGAAGAAAAAAGGAAAAATTTGAAAAAAGGTGTTGACAAAGTAGGGGAGAGGTGGTAAGATAACGACTGTTCCGCGGTTGGAGCGTGCACCTTGTAAATTAAACAACGAAACTTTGACAAGCACCAGATGATACTGTCAGAAATGACAGAGCTTGCGAGGAAGACGGTTAAGTCAATTACGTCGGAATCGTAAGGATAAAAAGTTTTAAGCTATGACAAATAGCTCGATAAAGATTTAAGAAGCTTCGGCTTTTTAGATACCATTTTATTGAGAGTTTGATCCTGGCTCAGGACGAACGCTGGCGGCGTGCTTAACACATGCAAG
>ERZ857629.1808-NODE-1808-length-21818-cov-26.278362_pt1 | contig 21818 bp, 10 predicted proteins | sample MGYA00519700_ERZ857629 | MGnify/ENA primary metagenome ERZ857629 (study PRJEB31778, sample SAMEA3449351) | human gut metagenome | biome: human gut; feature: human-associated habitat; material: faeces | place: United Kingdom | collected 2010/2012 ...
TTCTTGAGCAAATGATGTCATTGCCATGAACAAGAAGAAAAGAGATATGTAGAATCTCAAGTTTCGGATTTGGAATTCAAGCTGTTTGATCATACTGTATTGACTGTTTTGGGTGCTATCCCTGATGGGAGTTGACTTGGTTAAACTTATCCCTGTTAGGGGTTGACTTGACGGTTTCGTCAGCCTTGGGAAGGGTTGCCAGGAGGCCGTAGGCCGGAATGCGGCCTTTCCCAAGCGACAAAGGTAAACTTTTTTTAGCGATTGTCATCATGCTCGGCCATTTTTTATGGCCTCCTCACGGTAACTTTTACACCATTTGACTATTTCACCGTGGCAGCGCGCCGTCTGGGCTGGTGTCATCATGTCCACGCTCATGTGTGGGCGCATGTTATTATAGAAGTGCACGCCGAAAAATTCTGAATGTCATAGCCGATATTCTCCACCAAGCAAGCGAGGTGTTCAGACGAGCCATCAATGCGATTATCCATTTTGGGACAGAGCAACACAAATCACTATTTGCCCCATCCGAAGCCGCAGACATCAAAAGTGTGATGCAGGAGTATGGAGAAACAACCGAAATGCAAAAGGCGGTTGGCGAATGGTTGTGTGGCTATGCGGAACAAAAGCAGCCCTTTGATGAAATCAAGCATCGCCACACACTCAAAGAGGTGGGCGATGTTGCAGAGGGGGCATATGATTGGAAAATCAATATAAATGAAAATCTTAAACGATAACTATTTTTCAGTGTTTGCAGACAGTCAGTAATGCAGTCCACAACTAATCAGTTTATTCGGGCTTCAGTCAGTACATTTGTGAAAAGCGGCAATAAATTTAACTTACACCGCCATGCCGCTTCTGCCTCCCAACTTTGCAAAAAGGCAAATGAATTGATGACACTGACAATCTCAGGTTTTTTATGTCAAAAAAGTGGTACATCGCCCGATTTTGTAAGATAAAAATTGTAAGAGAGAAAAACTTTTCATACCTTTACGTCACAAAAACGGTACATGTGCCAATAATATCACACAGTATGACGATAAAAAGAGACACATACCTTCAGCAACTGATAGATGCCAAACAGAACGGACTCATCAAGGTGATAACAGGGCCGAGGCGTTGCGGCAAGTCATTCTTGCTGACAACCATCTTTCACGAATACCTGATTGACGAAGGTGTCGGCGAAGACCACATCATTGAGATAGCGTTGGAAGACCGTATCAATAAGGAACTTCGCAATCCCGATAAAATGTTGCACCATGTGCGGTCGTTGGTTACAGACAGCGACCCATATTATATCATTATAGACGAGGTGCAGAAGTTGGAGGAGTTTGTAGACGTGTTGAACAGCTTCATGCACATCCGTAACGCCGACGTGTACGTCACAGGTAGCAACTCACGATTCCTCGCTACCGACATAGCCACGGAGTTCCGGGGGCGTGACCATCAAATACGCCTTTATCCGCTAAGTTTTGCCGAGTATTATTCTGCTATTGGTGGTGACAGACGTGTGGCATGGGAAAGTTTCTATACCTTTGGAGGACTACCCCTGATATTGTCATACAAAACAGACCGTGAAAAGTCAAACTATTTGCAATCACTCTTCCAAACCGCATACATGGCCGATATTTTGGAGCGGTATAACATCAGAAACGATGCAGAATTACGAAAATTAGTTGACATCATAGCTTCTTCCATAGGTACGCCATGCAACCCCACAAGAATAGCCAACACCTTCAAGAGTGTGGAGAACACTTCGATTGCAAGCACAACCATCGACCGCTATCTGAGTTATCTTTCCGATGCGTTCATTATCAGCAAGGCCGACCGTTACGATGTGAAAGGGCGCAAGTATATCGGCACGCTCGCCAAATACTACTTTGAGGATGTCGGCATCCGAAATGCAATTCTCAACTTCCGTCAGCAAGAGGAAACCCACATCATGGAGAACATCATCTACAACGAACTGCGCATCCGTGGCTACAATGTAGATGTGGGCGATGTAGAGATACGCAAGCAGACAGAAGATGGTCAAAGAGTCAGGGTACATTTGGAAATCGACTTCGTGGTGAATCAAGGCAGCCAACGATACTATATCCAATCGGCTCTCGCTATTCCTACCCGAGAGAAGGAAGAGCAAGAAACCAGAAGCCTGAACAAAGTTGATGATTCTTTCAAGAAAATTGTCATCGTGAATCGTGACATCAAGCCGTGGCGCAACGAGAAAGGCATCGTTATCATGGGCTTGATGGACTTTCTGCTCAACCCTAATAGTTTGGAATATTGAAAGTGGAACAACAAGGTACTTGACTTAGGCTCACCCGATGTATCTATGGGAAACACCAATCAGTGGAAAATCACTGGGACCATAGATTATGCACTGTGGTGGAATCGTCAATGGAATCTAAAACAAAAACAAAAAATACATCCTTGACGCAATGTGGAATGCTTCGCATTTGGCGGTGTGACTGTGCGCTTTGCGTCATTGGAAACTCGTTTCCATGCCACAAACCACACAATCCCACCGCCACCCTCCCCAGCGAGGGCTCACCCACATTGCGCCAAGGACTAAAACCGCTCGGCGTTTCACGGCGAAAAACCCAACCAAGATGTAGGAAATTATAACCTCAACGGTAGGGACGTGATACTTCACGTCAGCCTATCACTTGGCATTCTATACATTATCCCGCTTTGAATTGGTGATTTTTCATATTATCCCTGACAGCAGTTGACACAATGATTAATAACCATTTGTGGCGGACGTGAAGTATCGAGAGTACTGAAAAAGTCCTGTTTTTTAAAGACCAAAACGAATAATGCTTACGATTTACAACTTTTCTTTCCACAAATCGCCTCAATAAGGCTATGATAGGCAGAAAAAGAAGGGTAAAACGACTATTTCTCCGTTATTAACTTTCAATCTGAAAGATGGTTTTACTTTTTCAGTGCTCTCGAAGTATCACGTCCCTACCATGTGATGCGTATTTTGGGATGATAGAAGGGTTGTGTGTTTCGCCGAAGGCGAGCGGTTTTTGTCCTTTTGGCTATGCCACCGGTCTCGAAGAGAGCGGCGGCAGGGCTGTGGCATCGGTAAAAGGCTGTTTTTTTATGTTTTTTGTTTTTGTTCCCCCAGTATTTTTCCACTGAGCCTTGACTTAATCTATCAGCAAACCAAGGAGTTACGAGAGCAAAAAAAATAGCGGGGAGAGTCTTTCGACTTTCCCCGCCTCAGTACCCAGAGCCGGGGTCGAACCGGCACGGGTTGCCCCACTGGTGTTTGAGACCAGCGCGTCTACCGATTCCGCCATCTGGGCTAAAAAAAGGGCTTAAGAAAAGCCCTTTTGAAATTGGTTGTCTTACCAGGATTCGAACCTAGACAGGCAGAACCAAAAACTGCAGTGCTACCATTACACCATAAGACAATCCTAACAACTGGACTCATCGTCTCAATTGCGATGCAAAATTAGTGCTAATTTCATTACTGTGCAAGTTTTTCAAGCATTTTTTCAAAAAAAACCGCATTTTCCCCTCTAAAACGCCTGTATTATTGAGCAAAGGGCGATTTTTTCGTAATTTTGAGGTATGAATCCTACTGCAAGCAACAAATTATTCAATATTCTGCAATGGTCCCACGAGGTGCCGGGCATCATTGCTTTCAACACGCTCCGTGGCTGCGCCCACGATGGCGACCCTTATAGCGAAGTGAACGTGTGCGACTACACCGCCGACCAGCTCTGCCATGTGGAGGCTTGCCGCAATGCGCTGTGTGCCGCTCTCGGTATCAGCCCCGACCGCCTGGTGATGCCTCGACAAACACACACCTGCAACGTGGCTGTGGTGGATGATGCGCTGATGGCTCTGCCCCACTCCGAGCGCATGGCGCGTCTGCAAGCCGTAGATGCGCTGGTCACACGCCTCGGTGGGGTGTGCATCGGGGTGAACACCGCCGACTGCGTGAACATTTCGCTTGCCGATGCCGAAGCTGGCGTATTAGGCGTGGCACATGCTGGCTGGCGTGGCACGGTGGGGAGAATTGCCGCTCGCACGGTGGAGGCGATGGAGCGACTGGGTGCCGACCGCTCGCGTATCGTGGCGGTGATGGGCGCAAGCATCTGCCAAGACTGCTTTGAGGTGGGCGACGAGGTGCTCGACCAGTTTGTGGCGCAAGGGTTCTCCGCCGACGCTATCAGCCACCGCAACGCCACCACCGGCAAAGCTCATATTCACCTGCAAGAGGCTAACCGACTGGTGCTGATTGAAGCCGGTCTGAAACCCGAAAACATCACATGGAATGGCGAATGTAGCCGCTGCCACCCCCACAAATACTTCTCCGCGCGCCGCCTGGGCATCAACTCCGGCCGCACCTTCACCGGCATCCTCACCAATCCCACTTAGCCTCACACAGATTCCACTATTTTGCTCACACAGATCTCACAGATTCCACGGTATTGCTTTGTGGGTGGAAAATCTCACAGATGCTCTCCGCCGGTTTGCTCCAAAAGCTCACACGGATTCAACCGATTCAACAAAAAGTTAGAGGTTAGAGCCTCCGAGTGCTCCGAGTGCTCTGATAGGAAAAAAGGAACACCTATTTAATCCTTTAAACCCGATTTTTACACCTAAAAAAAATTGGTGTTAATTGGATTTAAATGGATTAAATAGGTGTTTTGTTTCCGACCTATCTTATCGGACTTGTCAGACAGCCAACTCGTTGACCTGTTGACTCGTTGGCTCGTTGACTTCCCCACCCCGGTGGGGGTGGGGTTATTCGAGAATCATGTTGATGAGGGTGGTGACGTCGGATGCGTTTACCTCGCCATCGGCATTCACGTCGCACAAGGTGCTGCTGAAATTGACGGTGCCGAGGATTTTGTTGATGAGGGCGGTAACGTCGGATGCGTCCACACTTCCATCGCCATTGATGTCGCCAGCAAGCGCCACGGTGAAGTTGCGTGTGGCAATCTCGCTCAGTCCGCTGGCATATTCAGCCTGCACAGTGGCAACGTGGTCGCCAGCCGATACGTTGTGCAGCGTGATTTGCGGTTCGGTCACTTCGCCAGCCGCTTTGCCGTCGAGCGTGATTTTATAGCGTTTCACCTCACCCACATCGAGGGTGGTGCCCTCACCTGCCAAGTTGCCCACATAGAAGTCGTCGAGTTGGGCAAAGAACGCGTCAAACGAGGTGTAATGCACGCCAATGCGAATCTTCTGCCCCACATACTTCTTCAGGTCGGTTTCGTAGATAGTCCACGAACCGTAGGAGAGCGCATCGATGTGGCTCACTTCCTCATACGCATCGTTGGCGGGGTCGCTCTTGCCATCGAGGAATGCGCACACCGACATCGACTCCTTAAACTCGGAGTATGCCTTTGCGGTGAATCGGCACACGAAATCTTCACGAATGAGGATTTCGGGCGACACGAGCCACTTGTTGGCGCCATTGCCCTGTGGCGAGAAGAATATCACGGTCTTATCGCCCGATGGTGCCATCACAGCCTTGTCGGTAGGCATCATCGCCGGCTGCGTCTTCCATGGGTTAAACACCATAGGAGGCACAGCGCAAGGGTTGGATGGTGTGCTTGCGCCTGGGAAGGTGACGATATTCGACTGCGAACCCAAACCGATGGGGTAGCAGATGTGGTTGTCAAGGTCGTAGGTGCTCCACGAGCCGAAGTTGCCTGTTGCGAAATCGCTGTACGACTCAAAATCGTCGGTAAACGAGATATTCTGATTCCACTTCAGCAACACATCATTCTTGTTGGCGCCAGTTGGCGTAACGTCGGTAGTGAGGTTGTAAGGCTTCACAATCTTCTCCAAGAGGGTGATGGGGAGCGTTTGGTCGGCAGTCACTTCCACCGACTGGCTGAACACCTCATAATTCTTGGCAGTAACGCCCAACAGATATTTACCCATGAGCAGCGATGGGAACACAGCCTTGCCATCGGTGATGGCGGCTTCGCTCTGATCGCCAGTTTCCTCATTCATCAGGCTCACCATCTCGCCTTCCACCGCCTTGGCATTGTTGGTGGTCACTTCCACCACGAAGCGTGCCGTGCGGTCGGAGACAACCACCACAGTATCCACCACCTCAGTTTGCGACGATGGATACACGGCTTGCACGCCAAGTTTATACGAGCCTGCCGCTAAGTCGGTAAATGTCCATTCGTAGCCATCGCACATGCCCACTTCGGCATCGTTGAGATACACGCGGAAACGCTCGTTGGGGTTGGCTGGCGACTTGGCTGCCACACGGCGCGCCTTTGGCGCAGCGGGTGCGGCATTGGGGTTGGATGTGGCTTGACCCACATACACATCATCTACCATGAGCATAAACGCGCCACCGCTGTTCGCCGCACTGATGTAGCGAATGGCGAAGCGCACTTGCTTGCCAGCGTATTTCGACACGTCGTAGGTGCGACTGCTCCACGCCTTGTAGTCCACGGTCTCGTAGTTGCCCGTGTTCAAAAGTTTGAAATCCGCCTTTGTGGGATTATCAACCACCTCAGTCACATACACCTGGAATTTCTCCTTATACACATCGGCGGCTTTCGCCATAAATGAAAACACATTCTGATTGCCGGGGGTGATAACGGGCGTAATCAGCCAATCATCGTTTGGCACACCGGTGGCGGTGCGGATAAAGCCAGCATACTGCTTGCCGCTATAAGGGCGAAGCACGGGGTAGTCGTACCACCATGGGGGCGACACCTTCAGCGGATTGATGATTTGGGCATATTCGCGCACGCCTTGATTGAGGTAAGTGCCGACAAGGGTGGCGGCGTTGGCTTGGTCGCCATCGATGCCTATCCAATCGCCGAAATTCACGGCGAAAGCGTCGTACGACTCAAAATCGTCATAAAACGCCGGTTTCTCGGTGTTCCAAGTGAAGGTGAGGCTGTTCAAGCCCGACTGCGTGTCGTGGCTCACCGTTGCGCCCAGCGAATACGGCCGTTGCACCTGCTCGGCAAGAGCGATGGTGACGGTGGTATCGGCGGTTACAGCAAAGGTGGTCTCCACCGACGAATAGCCAGCCGCCGAAGCCGTGAGCGAGTGGTTGCCGGCATACACCTTCAGTTTGGCTGTGCCTTGCTCATTGAGCGTGATGGTGCCATACGAGAGGGCGAAGTCGGTTTGCTTGAGCAGCACCGATGCCGTGGGCACAGGCTCACCGCTCGGTCCAGTGACCGTGATTGTGAGATTGATATTGCGTTTCTGCGCCGCCACAGGCACCACCATAGCCCACAGCAGCACAACCACACTAAAAAACTTAAATATACGCATATTCTTGAGTGATTATGGGGAATTTTTCAGAAGTTAAGAAGTTAAGAAGTTAAAGAAGTTAAGACGAATGTTTCGGCTCTGGTAATTTACTGGTTTCAAAACACCTATTTTATCCATTTTATCCGATTAGCACCTATTTTTTAAAATCAATGGATTTTAATTGGGTTTAATTGGTGTTTTTTTGGAGAACTTGGAGAACTCGGAGCACTCTGAGGCTCTAACTTCTAATTTCTAACATCTTTTTAGAGTTCAAAAGGCCGGGCGTGTGTCCGACCTTTTGAATTAATTATATTTGTTTCTTGCCTTGAAAGGGTTATCTTACGATTTGCTTCTTGCCTTGGAAGATGTAGATGCCCTTGTCGAGACCTTCGAGACTGGTGGCGTTGGTTCTGACGATGCGGCCGTCGATGGTGTAAACATTGCTGTTCACAGCCTTACTTGTCACCACGTCGGTAACTGCGGTAGGCACTTCCTTTTCAAGCACCACATCAGGAATCTCGGTGATTTCGGTGATGGTTTTGTGGGCAGAAATGTAACCTGGCTTGCTGAATATGGCTAAATAATTTCTGTCGGCCTTGATGACTGGAATCTCGAACAAGCCCTCTGCACCAGTCACACCGTAGTAGCGCACATCAGCCACACGCGCTGCTTCACCGTTGATGACAGGAACTGGAATAGCCACGAGTTCGATGCTCACACCTTCGATAGCAGCATTGCTCTTGTCCACCACTTTGCCCTTGAGCACTTTTGGAGTGAGAATCACGCCAAAGTTGGTCACTGGGAATTTCCATTCCGAAGCGGCAAGTTGGGTAAGTTCGCTCACTGGCTTATTGTCGTTTTTATTGCCATAGCACATCTTAGCCACGGTGCCATCGGTAGCGAAGTACACGTTCTTGTAAGCGGTGGCTTCCGACTGCATTTTCACTCTGATTGCGCCACCATTGTAGATGAATGGTTCGGCGAAAGTGATCACCAGCATATCCACCTGTTCGGTGCTCTTACCTTGCTTCTTGAAGGTGTATTCATCGTCAAACACCTTAGTCATATCGGCATCGGCGGTATAGTCGGCATCGCCAAATTCGGTGTCGGCGCAGTTCATCACAAATGCCTTCACGTTAGTGGTCACATCGCCGGCTGTGTTGTAGCCTTTATAAGTGAGCGAGCCAATCTTGTCGCCAGCCTTCAAACCGGCTTCGGCAAGCATTTCAGCGGTGTAGAGTGTTTCCGACACGCTGTTCTTGTAGTTGAGGAACAATGGAGAACTTGCGGTGCCATTGCCCACGCCCGCTACCACTGATGCGGTAGCCTTTTCTTCGCTCACCACCACTTGTGCGGTGTCGCTTACCATTTCGTAGCCATCAGTCCAAGCGAGTTTCATGTAGGCTGGATAGGTGCCAGCGGCGTGAGGAGTGAATGCAAATTTAAAGTTGGCTTCACCTGCTGAAACGATTTCAGAGGTTCCGTCAGTTGCCACGGCTTTGCCATTGAAGTAGAGAATAGCGGTGTAAGCCTCTGTTTCTGCCACGGTGTTGATGTTGCGCACCTTCATCGTAGCCACATATTCATCGTTCACAGTGGCTGTGACTGGCATATCAGTTTCGGTAGCCACCACATCGTGAGCCACGTCAAGTTTCTTGAAGCCATACACATTGTCGATGCTTGCGTAGCCCGATTTGAAGCCGATGTAGTATTCACCGGCTGGCACGCCCTCAACCACGAAGTTGGCCCAAGTTTGTGTAGCAGTAGCGTTGGTACCAGCGTTGGTGCCTGTGAGGTCGATATTCTCAGATGCGAGCACCTTGGTCCAATTCTTGCGGTCGGCAGAATAGTACACATCCACTGTGCTGGTGCCGTATTTCGAGTTGCGAGCAGCGTCGAAGGTCATCTTCTCGCCTGCTTCCACTTTCAACTTTGGAGTGGCGAGGATTGATGGATACGTCGATGTACCATTCTTCATAAAGTTGTTTGAGCCGTTGGTGTAGTTGGTCTTGGTCCAGTCGCCACCATTGCCACAGTCGTACCAGCCTGTTGGCACAGCCTTCGAGTCTTTGTCGTCCTCGAAGTTGGCGAAGAACTTGTTGGAATCGAGCACAGTTGCCGAGAGTGGAATGTCGATGGTGTTGTAGCCCACCACTTTCACTGTGAGGTTGCCAGAGAAGATGCCTGGAGTGGCGGCAAGAGCGGTGAGGGTGACTTCCTTCTTTTCGTGAGCCAGCACATTCAAAGCAGCGGCGGACACGGAGAAGCCTTCTGGCACGGTAATTTCAACCGACATAGGTGCTGCACCTGCATTTTCCACCGTGAATTTCTTTTCGGTGTTGGCGGAAATCATGCCGAATGTGCCGAACTCCTTTGCGGTGCTGGCATCAGTGCCCATATTGTAGTTATTGTTGTCGCGAAGCACGAGTTTTGGTTCATACTTCACTGGTTCAATCCATGAGCCGTAAGCACTGGTGTTCTTGTAGTTTTCCACCAGGTCGTAACGTGAGCGGGTGGCGTAGTTTGCCACGTTGAGCGTTGTCGAGATTTCCACATCAGCGGTTTCGCCCACTGCAAGCACCTTGTCGAATTGCTTGGTTGCCAAAATCACGTGAGGGGTGGAGGTGGAATTAAACTTACCAATGCTGTAAGAGAAACCTTCGTCGCCTGGATTGAATGGCAGATCGCCATCGTTGGTAATCTTACCAGTCAATGCCACTTGGAAGTTGCCTTCAGCGTCGCAGTCGGGCTCAGAACTGGAGACGAGTTTGCACGATACCACCTTCAGACTCTTATAGAGGTCAACTTCGGCGCTGGTGGCGGCGAAATTGTCGAGGTAGGCATAGTGGGCGTAAATTGCCACCATCTCGTTGGCCAATCCCGAAATAGAATAGGTGCAGTAAGCAGTAGTGCTTGGCTCACCTGTTACGGTAGAGGTGATTTCTTCACCGATAACGTATTCTCCTGCCGCGCTTTTGGTGGCTTTGAAGAACTTCACCACGGTCTTGTCGTTGTAGTTCTTCACCATCACGCTGGCGGTGCCAGTGAGGCGAGTGGTAACCAGATAATTAGGCGATGATGAACTCTGATAGCCGCTGTAAAGAGCCGTTGAGCCATCCACGCCTTGCGAAGTGCGATAAGAGAACTGGGAGCTGCTGGTGCCAGTGCGTCCCCAACCTTTTGCCGCAGCGAAGTCGCCCGATGTCGAAACCTTGGTTTCAAAGTCCACCGAGTAGGGGCTGATGGTATGAGTAGCATCTTGAGCCGATGCCACCAGTCCACACGCCAATGCCGCTGCCAAAACGAAGTGTTTAAATAGTTTCATAAGCTACTGGTTTTTTTGTTAATATAATGAGATATTAGTGTCACTGAGAAAAGAAAAATAACAAGTATGGGGGTGTGTCAAAAACGCGATTCCGTTTTTGGTGATTTTGACACTCCCCCACACCGAGGATATTGTGATGCTTATTGAGCGAGCACGAGGTTGATGAGTGCTGTCACATCTGAGTTGTTGACGCGGCCATCGCCGTTCACGTCGCACAGCGAGTTGCTATACGAGCCCAAACCCAAGAGGTGTGCAATCAGAGCGGTAACATCGGTTGTATTCAGCACGCCATCACCGTTGATGTCGCCCTTCAAGCCCTTGCCGAAGTGCTTAAATTCCACATTGTCGTAGAAGCCGCCAAGACTCTCGGTGGCAACCGATTGAATGGCCACATACACTTTCTTTCCTGCGTATGCCGAAAGATCGTAGGTGAGGTGTGTCCATCCCTCTGCAGGGTTAAACAGACCAAGTTCGGTGGTGGTGCCCACTTGCTTGAAGGTGCTGCGGTCGGTGGCGCTGGTTTCGCTCACATACACATTCACCTTTGGTCCCTTTGCAGGCATCACGCTGTTGACCGATTCCCAAGTGCGGGCGTCGAATTCGAGTTTCGACTTATCGGTGGCTGTGTAGAGCGGGCTTACCAACCAGTCGTCGAATGCGCCGTTGCTGTTGCAGCGTGTCATCAGCGATTGACTGCCGTGAGGTTCTTTGAGTGAGTTGTAACATTCGCTGTCATTGAGCACGAAGAATGAGAGCATACCGCCATTGTTAGGGAATGTCCAGAACGAAATCTTGAGGCTGGCGGTGCCGTCGGCGTTGATGCCGGTGAATCCTGATGGCACTTCACCTGTAGCGTCGCGTTCGAAGCCGAAGTAGTGAATATCGCTGCCCAATGCCACTGCCGATACTGGGAATGTGGCTGCGGTGCCGTCGCTGAATGTCACGGTCATGTTGTCGCTAAGGTCGGTGGATTCGGCTGCCAAACTTACTTGTGCTGTGATGGTGAATTGCTTTGAAGAAGCTGGCTTGAGTTCATCGCCGTTGGCAAGTGTGGTGGTGAAGTATTCGGTGCCGAAGTTCACGCTGCTGATGCTCACGCTCTCGCTGCCGAGGTTGGTGATGGCAAATGTAGGCGACACTTCTTTTTCACCATAGTTCACCTTGTAAGCGTCCCAACCGTCGGCGCTGAACGATACGTTGGCGGTGGCTGCCTCAATCTTCACATTGTCGAGGGCGGCGCCACGGCTCTTGTTGTAGTCGTGAGCAATGTAGCGCCAGCGCAATGCTATCACCTTGCCTGCGTATGGAGTGAGGTCGAGGGTTTCGTAAGCCCAATAGCAGTTGCCGTCGGCTTCCACATTGTTGCTGATCAGCTTCACCTGTTGCCATTCGCCATCGGCATACACGTCCATAAAGGCTGCGTCGATGCCGTCTTCAGCGGTGGTGTTGTTGACGTGCAGCTTGGTCTTATCGTTGATCAAGCTCACAGGACGCTGGTTGCCCCACCAGAAGCTGAGTTGATACTTGCCTGTGGCAGGCACGCTAATGTCGGGCGAGGTGAGGTAGGCTGTTTGTTCCACCTTGTTGGAGTATGCCATCACGCTACCTTCGCCAGCGAATGTGTGGTAGTCGGTACGGCTCCAAGTGGTGAGCGAGGCATTTTCCACGCTCCAGCCGAGTGGTGCGAATTTCTCGTCGTCGAAGGTTTCAATCCATGGGAATGTGCTTACCGAATGGTCGGCTTGGGTGCTGAACGACCACACTGGGCAGTCGGTGGCATCGCCCACGCTGTTATAAGGTACCACTTTCCAGTAGTAGGTGGTGCCGTATTCGGCTTGTGCGAGCTTGTAGGAAGTGGCTGTGCCGCAATCCGCGCCGTTCACCACGTTGAACTCGCCGTTTTTCTTGCCTATGTAAATCTTGTAGCCTTCGGCAAATTGAGCCTCACGCCATTTGAATTGCACATTTTTGATAAACACATCGGTCTCGCCTTGCTTTGGTGCCTCCACTTCGCAACTGGTGGGCACGCTCTCACTGCCATACAGGTTGGGGAGCAACACACGGTCGATGAGATAGGTGGTCCATTCGTCAACGCCACCCTCCGATGAGTAGGTCACTGCCGAATTTTTGAAGCGCAAGCGCAAGTTGTCGGTGTTGTACTTCGAGAGGTCGATTTCCACATTGATGAGGGTGTCAGTCTTGGTGTAGTCGCCCAGCCATAGGCTGTCGGTGTACGTTTCGCCGCCATCGGTCGATGCCCACACCGAGAGGTCGTTGTAAGGCACTTCTTCGCCGGTGAACATGCTGTAGTAGGTGAACATAAACTTCTTGGGGCCATCGGCTTTGCTCAAGTCGAGGCGTGGAGTTTCGAGATAGCAGTCGGTGAGACTTGCACCGCTGTATGCGCTCTTGTCGCCTTCAATGGCGTAAACGCTGGTAGAGAAGTCGGTGGATTTCCAGCCTGCTGGTGGGAACTGCTCGCCTTCGAAGAGTTCGAGCGCGTAGCCGTCGGGCACTGCCTGCTTGTTGGCTACCACATGGAGCGTAACGTCGCCACCATTGGTGTGGAGCACCACATCACATTCGGCAGGTGAGGTCAAACTCGCCTTGTACGACACTTGGAAAGTGGTGGTTTCGTTGACGCCGAGATCCACCTTGCTGAAGTCGCCAGGAATGGTAATGCAGTCGGGTGCGTCGTAACCTGTCACCTTCAAGCCCTTCTTGCCCACGTTTTTAAGTTGAATGGCCTCGCTGTAACGCTTTTCGCCGATATACATTTCGGGCATTTCGTAGCGTGTCTGGTCGAGTTCAGCGATAGGGCCGGTGAGTGCTTGGTGATATTTCACGCTCACATTGTCGAGATACACCACATTGGCTACCTTCTTGAGCATGTTGTAGATAAACGCAATCTTGATGGTCTTGCCTTGATAGGCGTCGAGGTCGATTTTTGAGTTGTGGATAGCCCAGTTTTGCCACATATAAGAGCCGTAAGGGTCGGCGGGCACACCGCTATTGCGCACATCTTCCTCGTTTTGAATGTCGAAAATCACCGTCGTGTCGGCAGGATTCGCCATATCAATCACCGCCACCTGTAGCGTCACCGACTTGTCGCGCAAGCAAGCCGCAGCAGCAGCCTCCCAGTCGAATGCCAACTGGTAGGTGTTGTCAAGTTTCAACTCAGGTGTGATGAGATAGTCCTTGCGAGGACCAATACCATCGTTGTCACCTTTATCGTAAGTAGGCGCATCGCAGTAAGCGTAATAGTAACCACTCATCGTACTGTTGGCAGTACTGTTTTTCGAAATGGTCCATCTGTAGCCCTTGTGCGAGCCTGTGTAGCTGGTCACCGCAGTCCAACCATCGGGCATCTGCGTGGTCGCCACATCTGACTGAGTGTGTTCAAAGTCTTCGTCGAGCAACGTCTGCGCATTCACAGTCGCCGCCATCGAGCAAAGCAATGAAATCATCATAATGTAGAGTTTTCTCATTTTGGTAAATATTTAATGTAACTAACTTTAACGATTTATTCACAAAAGTCATACTATCAAATGCAAATTTAACAAAATTCATAATAAAAACGAAAAAACAACGCAAAAAAACACAATTTTCCACCAATTATTAACAAAAAACACACCCCAAAACAAGTCAACAGGTCAACAGGTCAACAAGTCAACATCCCCCCCAAAGGATGAGCACAAAAAAAGGTCGGGCACTTGTGAGGGTGCCCGACCTGAATTATAAGTATGAATTGGTGGATTATTTCACGAATTTAGAGGTTTGGTGTGAGCCGTCGGTGTAGCGTACCACCTTGATGTTCACGCCATCCACTGGTTCGGCATTTTTGATGCCTGACACTGAATAGTATTCCACAGAAGCCACTTGTTTGCTTGCTGCCACATCTTCAACACCGGTTTGTTCGCCTTCCTCGTTGCATATCAAAAGCTTTAAGCATTCGTTTTGAGAATTCTTCAGAATGCTGAGCGACAGATAAATTTTTGAGCAACTCAGTTTATCACTATTGTCTGGAGTTTCAGCAAAATATCCACTCTGAAAATATCCACTCAGCTCATCATCTTTAGTGCTTGGATAAAGCAATGCAGTGCGTTTAACACCCCAATACTTGTGATATACATACATTTGCTTCAAATCTGCATCACTTGGAGGTTCACCTACAGCAGGGCACTTCCATTTTGTATCGAGTACGCATACTGGTTTACCGCTTTTGTCAGATATCACAATGTCGGGGCGTATCACTTTTGTGCAAAAACTGCTTTCCCAAAACCGCTTCACCTTTTGAGCACTCACATTGTATTCTTCACGCAAACTTCGCCTCAGAATCACAAACACATACTCTTCCCACAATTTGTTCATATCGAACATCAAAGCAAGAACATGCTTGCCACGCTTCGACTGATCGGGCATATAGCGCAGCAATATGAGTCTCGCAATATCAATTGCTGTTCGATAATCTTCCGACTTTCGGTCGAAAGTCAATCGCTCAAAAAGAGCGTCATCCACGGCAATATCGTTAAGTTCTGGAAATTCAAACGACATGGTTTTTGCTCGGCATTGTGTGTAGCTATTCATGGCAATGTGGGAAACCAATTTCAGTGCCTTATATAAAATGCAATTCAGGATGTGGTTTCGGTCGTAGGTGGTATAGTTCACATAGAAGCGCTCCTTGTGTACATAGTTTTTCGTCAAGTGTTTCGAAAACACCAGTTTCCCCTTCATCGAGGTCCGGTTTTCTTCCGTTTTTCTATAGGTTTTTATCAATCCCTTATGAAGAAGCGCCTCCACCTCATTAAGAAACTTCATCAAAAACACATCAAGAATAGCACTTTCCCTCATTGCCTGGTCGGCATTGCTTGGCGTGCGTGTTTGCAATTTAAACACCGCTCTCAGCATTTCCAGCAAGTGATTTCGCCATGTGCCTTCTTCGCCTTTAGCAACTTGCTTTTCGATTTTTGGCAAAACCTCAATCTGCAAATTGCCCACACATAACACACCCACATATTGCTTGAATTTCACGCCATTATTAATGAGCTGATAATATGGAAACACTTCAGTGTCATTATCACCCAAATACTGTTGAAGCAACGACAGGTGTTCTGGAAGAAACTGCTCCGTCTCTCCAAGTTTTAACCTGTCGTGCTCATAAACCGATATGCAAGTGGTCTTTGCCATTATCATTCATCTACAGCTTCCGATGCCTTATTCTTATTCAACAGCTTGCCTATCGCTTCATCCATATTACATTCATCCTTCGGAACGATGCGATACACTTCTGACATTTCAAAATCACCGCCCTTGTCGCCAGCAAATTTCACTGATGCAGAATCTTTTTTCACGAAACCTTCGCCAAGCACGAGCTGAATTTTCTCGTAATCGCCATAAAAATACTCTTGAAGGAGAGGGATTATCTTGTCGTAGAACACATCCTTTAAATCATCTTCATTTTTAACACCCATAAAATAACTATGCCCAATTTGGTGTTCACGATCTTTCAGCACCTCTATACGCTGATTGATGATTTTAAAAATGCTTCGGACATTGTTCTCTTCAGGTACCAATTCTGACTTAGGCATCATTTCCTTGAAGGTGAAACGACGGCGAAGTGCGCTATCCAATGCTTCCACACTACGGTCGGCGGTATTCATTGTGCCTATGATATACACATTCTTAGGCACACTGAAAATGTCATGCGAATAAGGCAATTCGGCACACAATTCTTCACTTGCACCAAGTCGCTTATCATCCTCTATCAACGAAATCAATTCGCCAAAAATGTTTGCCACATTTCCACGATTAATCTCATCAATAATCATCACATAGTTTTGTGATTCATCTTTTTTCGCCTTTGCACACAATTCTTTGAAAATGCCATCTTTTACTTCATAAGTAATCTTGCCACCTTCTGTCTTAGGCTTAATACCTTCTATAAAGTCTTCATAGCTCATCGACTGGTGGAAAGTGACGAACACAATCTGCCCACCCTTCAGCATTTTTTGATATTTGATCCTTGCTTCTTCCCTCGATTTAGTTTCCCACTTCAAGCCTCTTTCTAATGGGCAAACAATATCAAGAGCCATATTCACCGTATTATATGTCTTGCCTGTTCCCGGAGGGCCAAACAAAATCTGATTCAAAGGAATAATCGTTTGCATAGAATTGCTCTTGCTACCACTGTTGGATGTCTTTGTGCTAATTGAATCATTATTGAACTTTTTATTTTCTTTTTTATCTCGACTTAGTATCGGCTGACCAGTGAAATTATCCAAATCGTCTTTTAAATACCACCTTGCTACTAAAAGGCCTGTTTTTTTACCCTTAAATTCAATAGTCCTCGGAGAACGATACTCCTTACAGTGTTTCAAGAAAACGAAAACCAGACTCTTCCCGTCTGCTTCCTTAAGTTTTTCTTTTATATTTTGCTTCTGATCCTGTGTAAGTTCGCCAATTTTATCGTTGATTCTTTTATATCTACCTTTTTTCTTGTCTAACGCATCCTTAACTTTTCCATAAACAGGCTTATTCAAATCTGTATCAACTATATTACCATCTTTCATGTTAACAACACAAATACAATCACACTTATAAAGATCTTTTATACTATAACCTGTATTGTTGTTACCATCAAACATTGCCAAATAATCATAGTCATCAACAACATTTTTAAAGCGACTTCCCAGTCCAAGAGCCTGTTCTGCTTCAATCTCCTTACTAATTCCTTGACCACTGAATAGGGGACAATAATAACACCCATTCTCCCTGACAAAATTAGCAGTTTTTTGCGCAGGAAGAGCTAAAACCGTCTCTTTTTTTATCTCAGTTTTTGACATACGCTATATATTAATTAGTCAGTTAATTTTTTGCCTGAAGAGGTTTTTCAATTACACTTCAAATATAGAACAAATTTCAGGAAATTCAAATACAAATTCAAAAAAAGCCGGGCTTTGCGGTGTGGGCAAAGCTCGGCTTAAATTCAATTATGTGTAAAATCTATTATTTCACGAATTTAGAGGTTTGGTGTGAGCCGTCGGTGTAGCGTACCACCTTGATGTTCACGCCATCCACTGGTTCGGCATTTTTGATGCCTGACACTGAATAGTATTCCACAGAAGCCACTTGTTTGCTTGCTGTCACATCTTCAACGCCAGTTTGTTCGCCTTCCTCGTTGTAGGTAAGGAATGCGTCGTCCCATTCAGGAGCAGCCTTGTAAGTATCGAGCGCGCCAACTGGCACGTAAAGGTTCATCTTGTAGTTAGGGAACATCACACCGAATGCGCCAGTTTCAGCCACTGGAGGTGTCACGGCACGGATGTGGAATTCAGCGAGGTTAGAGCAAGCGTCGAATGCGCCCACGTCGATAGTCTTAACAGTTGAAGGGAGATAGAGCTTCAAGAGGCCCTTGTCGCCATAGCACATGCTGTTGGTGATTGCTTCCACACCCTCGTTGATGCGGAGTTCCTCAAGCTTTTCAGCGCAGTCGAAAGCAGAACCCTTGATTACGGTCACTGTAGAAGGTGTGGCATAGCTTGTGCGGGTGTCGGCTTGTGGATAAGCGTAAAGGGTGGCGATGTCGGCACTGAAAAGCACGCCGTCTTGCACTGTGAATGCTTTGTTTTCTGGGTCAACAGCAATGGTCTGGAGCGCTGTGCAACCAGCAAACATACCTTTACCCATAGTGGCGAGCGCAGCGTTAAGCGACACCTTAGTGAGCTTTGAAGCGTAGAACACGTCGTCGCCAAGTGTGGTAAGACCTGCAGGCGCAACAAATTCGGTAAGAGCAGACTTGTAGAATGCTGATGTGCCGATAGATTGGAGAGTTGAAGGGAAGTTGAATTTGCTCAACGCGTAGCAGCTCATAAACGCTCTTGAATTGATTTTCAACAGACCTTCGTTAGCCACCACTTCTTCGAGCTTTTCACACTTGTAGAAGCCGTTGTTGCCGATAGTGGTAGTGCCCTTAGGAAGCACAAACTTTTTCAAAGTGCTGGTGTACGACATTGAGTAGCTTGGAATGGTGTTGGTAGCCACACCGTCGCTGCCCACGATTTCAGCATTCAGCATATCGATTACTTCGATAAGTGGAGTTTTCATAAATGCGTTTAAGTCGGTAGAATTGATTTTACCAGAGATGGTGAGGTCGGTAACTGAGGCGGCATCATCACCGAGAAGTTCAAGCAAAGTGCCAGGAGTAGTTACTTCAACAGCTTTTTTCAACGCTTGCGATTGAATACCAAGCGACATTGTGAAAGCCACACAAAGGAGTAGAAATTTTCTCATAAGCAAAAATTTCCTATCAAGAAACCGAACTCAGCGCTCATTCAATTAGTCAATAGGTGTAGTGAAAAAAATGAATTTTGATAAAAAAACAAGAGGAAGTAAACGCGCCGAAAAAGCTGTTACGCAATTGTTATACCCCCCAATTAGCATTTCAACAACAATCCAAACAATCTTGAATTATGTAAAAATCTATCGCAAATGTAAATCAATTTCTTAAAATATGCAACACCCACCACACTTTTTATTATAACCCAAACTAAACCAAAAAAAAACAAACCAAAGGGACGGTTCTTTCGGTCTGTGAGATTGTATCTAACTGAAATTATGATTGATATATGCTACAACTGGCGCACATTTTGGCGCAAGGGGGCTTTTGCATTTGGCGGCATCGGACGAATCGGGCTTATACGACCTATCGGACACCAACTTGTTGACCCGCCAACTTGCAAACTTGTTGACTCGTAGACCTGTTGACTCGTAGACTTCCTCATGGGAGGTGGACAAAAAAAGGTCGGGCACTCGTGAGGGTGCCCGACCTGGATGGTCATATTCTATTGATATGTGTTATATCAAATTGATTAGAGCTTTGGACCAGCAGCTACGAGAGCCTTACCAGCTTCATTGCTTTCGTACTTAGCGAAGTTCTTGATGAAGCGAGCAGCGAGGTCTTTAGCCTTTTCTTCCCATTGTGAAGCGTCAGCGTAAGTGTCGCGTGGGTCGAGAATGTTAGTAGCAACACCTTCGAGTTCGGTAGGAACTACGAAATCGAAGAATGGGATAACCTTAGTTGGAGCCTTGTCGATAGCGCCGTTGAGGATAGCGTCGATGATACCACGAGTGTCGCGGATAGAGATACGCTTGCCAGTACCGTTCCAGCCAGTGTTCACGAGGTATGCCTTAGCACCGCTCATTTCCATACGCTTAACCAATTCTTCAGCATACTTGGTTGGGTGGAGTTCGAGGAACGCCTGACCGAAGCAAGCAGAGAAGGTTGGAGTAGGTTCAGTGATACCACGTTCAGTACCTGCCAACTTAGCGGTAAAGCCAGAGAGGAAGTAGTACTTAGTTTGCTCTGAGCTGAGGATAGACACTGGAGGAAGAACACCGAATGCGTCAGCGCTGAGGAAGATCACTTGCTTAGCAGCTGGACCTTGAGAAGCTGGACGTTGGATATTCTTGATGTGGTAGATTGGGTAGCTTACACGAGTGTTTTCAGTCACGCTCTTGTCAGCGAAGTCGATCTTACCGTTTTCGTCAACTGTAACGTTTTCGAGAAGTGCGTCGCGAGTGATAGCACCGTAGATGTCTGGTTCTGCTTCAGCGTCGAGGTTGATAACCTTAGCGTAGCAGCCACCTTCGAAGTTGAACACACCTTTGTCGTCCCAACCGTGTTCGTCATCACCGATAAGGCGACGCTTAGGATCGGTTGAAAGAGTGGTCTTACCAGTACCAGAAAGACCGAAGAAGATTGCGGTGTTTTCGCCGTTGAGGTCGGTGTTAGCAGAGCAGTGCATAGCAGCGATACCCTTCAATGGGAGGAAGTAGTTCATCATAGAGAACATACCCTTCTTCATTTCACCACCGTACCAAGTGTTGATGATAACTTGTTCCTTGCTGGTTACGTTGAACACAACAGCAGTTTCGCTGTTCAAACCAAGTTCCTTGTAGTTTTCAACTTTAGCCTTGCTTGCGTTGTAAACGATGAAGTCAGGTTCTTGTTCGAAGTCTGCTTCAGTCTGAGGACGGATAAACATGTTGGTCACGAAGTGTGCTTGCCATGCTACTTCCATGATGAAGCGAACTTTCATACGAGTGTCCTTGTGAGTGCCGCAGAAACCATCTACAACATAGAGCTTCTTATTAGAAAGTTCTTTCTTAGCGATTTCCTTAACAGCAGCCCAAGTAGCTTCGCTTACTGGTTTGTTGTCGTTCTTGTATTCATCGCTTGTCCACCATACAGTGTCGTGTGAAGTAGCATCATCAACGATGAATTTGTCTTTTGGAGAACGGCCGGTGTAAACACCAGTCATTACGTTGATTGCACCAAGCTCAGTTTCCTGACCTTTATCAAAACCTTCAAGACCTGGCTTTGTTTCTTCGTTGAACAAAACTTCGTAAGAAGGATTATACAGAACTTCGGTAGAACCGGTGATTCCGTATTTCTCTAAAACTTTCTTGTCAAATGCCATGTTTAGATGAAATTTAAGTTGTTAGTTAAAGTTATAATAAGTTGTATTTGATATTTCCTACCTTTTTCAACTGCAAAATTAATCAAATATTTTCCTATACGCACAATTTATTATGGAAAATTTTCTACAATTGTAAAGAATTAGTATTTTTTTTCAATTTTCGCAATGAAAACCCCAATTTTCGCAACGAAAACCCTGGAAATTCAGTAGAGATTTAGAAGAAAACATAGAAAACAACTATATAAAGCGATAAATATTAGTGGCGATCCAGATATCTAATAATCGCTAAAATCAACTTTACAAATAAATAAATAAATAAAACCTGGCAACAAGATCAGCATAATCAAACTACCCATAATTCAAATATTTAGAAGTTATACAGTTAAACAATAATCACAAATTTAGCGAAAATTTCACTTTTCAACAAATATAATTCACAAACTAACAAAGAAAGTAAAAATTCGCTCAAGAAACGGCTCAGAGGAAAGGACACAGGGAACTGAAAAAAAGATAGAGGCATCGGAGATGCCAAATGATGCGAAACACCATGCAAGTGTCCTTGCGTGCAAGGACACGCAGCTTGGTGATAGCGATGCGTACACAATATGAGCCTCGGAGAGGGTCGGTGGTGGTACCAACCTATTCTTCACAATCATAACCGACCCTCTCCGAGGCTCAAACCGTCCTATGTTCTTGTCACCACGCTGCGCTCAATCGCTCTGCGATTTTCGCTTGCATGGTGTTTCGCATAATGCGGC